>Ga0206129_10000090_pt1 | contig 150013 bp, 151 predicted proteins | sample Helgoland_Spring_8_FD_148616 | JGI IMG/M metagenome (GOLD analysis project Ga0206129, IMG submission 148616) | Pelagic subsurface seawater microbial communities from Kabeltonne, Helgoland, North Sea - Helgoland_Spring_Bloom_20160502_2 | ecosystem: Environmental > Aquatic > Marine > Epipelagic...
GCTCCTCAGGGCGCAGACAAGTCACAAATACTAAGTGATTTTAAAGACACTGACAAGTTATTATTTGTTGGCGATAAATGCGAAGAGGGCGGTAACGACTATGCAATTGCAAAAGCGATCGCTGCACGCCCTGGCGGAAAGTTTTATAATACAGAGGGATGGGAGCAAACTTGGAAAATTTTAAAGAATACACAAAGTTAAAGACGCAATGACAACAAAGTGCTTAATACTAGGGTGTTCGCATGCAAACGGTGCAAACATGCATTTAGATCCAGATTTTGATATTGAAAATTATAACTTTGTCGAACAAATCGAATACGGAGCTAGGAACAGCTATCCAGTATTACTAGCAGAAATGCTAGGACATGATCCGCTAAACTATTCAATATCCGGCGGCAGTAATGACGCAATGCTGCGTATTGGCCTAGAGCAAATAAACGCCCTCAACAGTAATGATGTAATTATTGCTTGCTGGACTGGAATGGACCGAGGAGAAGTTTGGCACGAAGAGCACCAATACTGGCGTCCCATACACTATGACCATCACATGATTCATCAGATTCGTCCCAATGAGTTTTCCAAAGCAGGAATAAACACAGGACCATTGGTTGCCCGCAATCAAGAATATTACGAATATGGAAAACAATGGTTGTTGTTTGAGGGGAATTATACCCGAGGTTATAATAACAAACTTAAAAATATACTAGCACTAAACTCTGTGGCACACAGTCGAGGCATTAGACTAATTAACTTAGACAGTTTTCAAGCGATATGGGATTTTGCATGGCCAGATGTTGTGCATCGTCCTCAAAAATCATTTAATGACGAGTTTGGTAATTTTTGCCTTGATAGGAATTATCCACACGAGCCAGGCGGGCATTTTTTCCGCCCGGCGCATCTTGCCTATGCTGAATACATTTATTCTATTATGCTAGACACCACAGTATAACTAATATTATATGCGGGTGTAGCTCAGTGGTAGAGCACTTCGTTGCCAACGAAGATGTCGTGAGTTCGAATCTCATCACCCGCTCCATTCTACAGTAGGATAAAGATCAGTATGAATAATCAATCATTGAATTTTTTTCACGAAATCCCAATTGAGGTATATCATGAGAACACAGATGTTTCGATTAAAGTAAGCATCAATGATTTGGTGATGTTTGAAAAAGTATACTCTCCCGGAGTGGTTCACACAGAAACAATAAGATTTCATAATGAATACATTGAGTCTAATAAAAATACAATTTGTTTTGACTTTTCTGGCGATGCAGAAGCACAACACAAGTATTTAAAAATAAATTCAATTTTAATTAACAATATTTGGTTAAATTTATTTAATGCAGATTATAGACCTATATTAAACCAGGAATGGTGGGATAGTTTACCCGAAGAAGAACAAGAAAGTTATTTAGATATTATATACGGTATAAACGGAAATACATTTGGATGGTTTGGTAAAATAATTTTTAAATTTGCAGCAGGATACGACTGGAAAAGTAAATTTAACAAAGAGTCACACATGGCAACAATACTTAACAGCAAAGAAAATTGGATATTTCTTGACGAAACAGATAATCAACCATGGGAAAAAAGATGACAATAAACTCGTTCAATACATTTGACAGCATTAAAGAAATAATGCTAGGAGATGTTGATCACACTGTAATAGATTTTTGCGATGCTGACCAGCGTCCGCGACTTAATCACATTTTTAACAAAACTAAAAAAGAACTCAATCAAATACAAAAAATCTTTGAATCAAGAGGTATCAAAGTTCATCGACCAGCTACTATTAACAAGACCCAAGTTCGCACACCGTACTGGAGTAGCATGGGAACAAAAATACCATTGACTCCAAGAGATGTGTTTTTAATTATGGGCAACGATGTTGTTGAGTCGGCACACTGGCAAAAAGAAAGAATGTTTGAAACTTACCATTGGAGAGATCTGTTTATCAGCAAGCTCGAAAGTGGCGCACGTTGGCATAATATGCCGTTACCAAGACATGATTATGCAAGTCTCGAAGTTGAGTTTGACGACATTGTAGTAGAACAAGACCCGATCCTCGACGGTTCTGCAATTTTAAGATATGGAAAAGATATATTCATCAGCGGCGATGGCAGTCACAATGAATTAGGCCGCAAATGGTTGCAGGCAATGTTTCCTGATAGGCGATACCACCAGTTAGATAAAAATGTGTTTAACGGCCATTTGGATAGCCATTTGACTATACTGAGACCAGGGTTGTTACTCACTTATCATAGCAAAGAAAACCTGCCGGAATATTTTAAAAATTGGGATATCATCCATGTAAATCCTGAGCACGACAAGTCGTTAAGTCTACCCCAAACTCTAGTAGACTATAAGATTCAAGACGACGATTTTGCCAATACAGTTCTAGCAGTTTGCACATTAAGTCTCGACGCTAACACTGTCATGATGTACAGTCATTACAAAGACAATCAATATTTAATAAATCAATTTAACAAATATCAAATTGAAATAATTTTTGTTGATTTTACATATTCTCACTTTTTTAACCAAGGCATGACTTGCCTAACAAATGAGTTGAATAGAGACACCGACGGGTGTATTGATTATTTAGGTTGACATTTACACCACTATATTATATACTATTATATAACATGGTCTCTTAGCTCAGCTGGATAGAGCAAGTGCCTTCTAAGCACTAGGTCGCAGGTTCGAATCCTGCAGAGATCGCCAATTTAGGACACAAGTAAACATGTTCACAGTCGAAGAAGAGTTTGATGAAACCGTTGTTACAGTACTGGACTCACAAGGTGAGTTTCAAGATATAAAAATGTACTTCGGAGAAGAATCAGTTCTAATAACACAAGCCATCAATGACGATGATGTCTGGGTATCAGTGATTGAAATGTCTGATAGACAGTGGGAAAAATTGATACTTGCATATAATAGCACCGAAGGAACATATAAAACAGTTCCTGAATAAGATAAAGATAATAAAATGTTTAATAATTTTATCACCGCTGGCTGTAGTTTTACCGCAGGTAACAGTGTAATTGAAGAAGTAACCCGCTCACCTAGCGTCTGGCCAGATTTTTTAGTGTCCAGGATTGATGCAAAAGTTTTTTATAATATTGGGATCACAGGCGGCGGTAACTGCGCCATGTGTGATAGTTTAATTTATCTATTAGAAACAAAAAAGCATATCAATCCTACTAATACATTAATAGGAATTAACATTACTGGATTAGATCGAATTGATACCATGTGTGCAGTTGGTCACCCAAATGATACCAATCGTTTTCCTTGGAAGCATGACTTTGGATTTAGTTGGATTAACGAGGGCGGATTTACTAGTCAAATACCGCCGTTTAACGGAGACTTGCAAAAACACATAGGACTAGAACAAATACATCTGTTAAATGCATTGGCTGTAACGAAATGTCTTACTTACTTAGAATCGCATAAGTTTAGTTATTTTTTTATGGTTATGGATGATCAAGTTATTCAAGACAGCCCGCCATGGTTTCTTGATTTTTTAAACTGCCGAAAGAAAAAATGGATAACATTTGACAATCATAATACTATGAATTCGTTTGCCAAAGAAAATTGTCTCTTAGAGGAGGATGGATTTCATCCCACTGATGCTGGGCACAAACTTATTGCCGACGCAGCAATAGAACAATTAGTTGACAACAACTTATTAACAACTGTTAAAGGAGAAACTATGCCTGCTAAAATTTTAATATGCGGATTACCAGGAAGTGGCAAGACAACACTAGCAAAACCTTTTGCAGATTTAATAGGTGGTGTGCACATTAATGCCGACGAAGTAAGAACAAAATACGACGACTGGGATTTTAGTCCTAGGGGACGTATTAGACAAGCACAACGTATGCAACATTTAGCTGATGGGGTTGTTATGGCAGGTAAGGTTGCTGTGTGCGATTTTGTTTGTCCTACTGAAGCAGTGCGAGGAGAGTTTAACCCAGACTTCACAGTGTGGATGGACACTATTAAAGAAAGCAAGTATGAGGATACAAACAAAATATTTGAAAAACCAAGCTCTGTTGATTATCATGTATCCAAATGGTTTGATGATACCCACGAAGCATTAATGCTTGCTGTGAAAAGATATCAAAAATGGAAAGAAACAAATGTTTGATTGGAAAAGTCCGACGGTACAAATGCTAGGTAGATGGCAACCGTGGCACGATGGACATACAGCATTGTTTAAAAAAGCATTAGAACAAACTGGACAAGTAATTATTATGTGCAGAGATGTTCAAGGGCAAGATGCCGGTCCTGGCCAAGATGACAATCCATTTAATTACTATGTAGTTAGAGATAATATCATTGCAGGATTAAAAGAACACGGGTATACAATACATCACGAATACGAAATAGCTAAGGTTCCTAATATTGTAGACATTAGTTATGGTAGAGGTGTAGGTTACACATTCACAGAGCACGATTTAGGCGAAGAAATACACAACATCAGTGCTACAAAAATAAGAAAACAAATGAGGGACAACGGTGAGCTTGACTAGAACTTTACAAGACGGTACAGAAGTACCTGCTATTGATATAGCTGTTGAACTCAAAGTAATTACCAAGTGCCCAAGTAAGTGGCGACTAATCGACGAAGAAACGGGTGCGGAGTACAGAGGACGTTTGCCACTGGATGGTGAATTACACTGGAAAAGAATAGAATAAGTCAATGCAGGTTTGCCAACAGTTATCGATAGCACAGGCGTCATATCACAACTGCGGTGAGGTTCGATTCCTTGGTTGACACCAAAATTTATAGATTAGGATTGTCGCCCATACCCCAAACAGTTAACGCCCAGCGTGTGCCATTAGTTGGTGGTAGTGCTCTGTGTTCAGCAGTTGACGGAATAAGAACTGCTTCGCCTTGCTGCAAATCAAAGGTGTGATCTCTTGTTTCAAAGTGAGCGCCGAGTGCTGTTTGAAGTGTGCATGTTAGTGTAAGTATTCGAGAGCTAGTTCTTTTGTCCACTGATTGGTCTGTGTGCCAATGGTAGTACTGCTCTTTTTCATATTTAGAAATTTGTATAGGTTCCTGTATCCAGGATACATTGTAATCTTCGATATCCATCATAAGATTGCGCAACTTTTCGATATCTTTATAATCTATCCAAAATATTTTATTATTTCTTATACTAGTATTATATTTCCCCCCGGCAATGCCATCACTTTCAGCAAGTTCTTTTGTATCTCTAATGATTTGCTCACATTCTTCAGGTGTAAACAATTGAAATGGGGTGTATAGTTTCACAGTGAAAATCCTTTGTACTTTTATTTATTAGCCAGCATTAAACCATACCTAACTTATGCAAGTTTACGCTAACATTTCGGAACCGTTGTAAATACAAATACAACAAGGAAAGGTCCCACCATGTGCAGTCCATATGTACGTAAAGAAGCCAACCGTTTTAATTGGATCATCAAAGGCCAATTAATTGACAAGTCCGAATCAGACACAACCATCGAAAAATTATACGATTCATATTTCAAAAGAATTTGGGGTAATCACGAAAATGTTGCGCACGAGGACGGGTTTGAAGAAGCTTATACTGTTAGGTTAAATGAAATGTACGAAGAAGAACTTGAAAAAGTTGCAGTGCTAGGCTACGATTAAGGTTGACAGCATGTCTATAATATGCTATATTAACGTATAACATAGAGGTGCAATATGTCAAAGTTTGGTCCAAAAGTTTACACCAGTGAGATCATCAATACCAAAAAGCATTGGTTGGTTAACACAGTGTGGAATACTGTTGGCAGCAAAGGCAACATCTATAATATAGAAATGTTGGACAAAGGCTTTACTTGCGATTGTCCAGCTTTTAAAAAATGCAAGCATATAAAATCTGTAGAAGAAAAGTTATCAGCATGAGTACCCAGACGTTCACTGAAGTTAGTTTAAAAGATTTGCGTAAAATATTCAACGACAATGGATTAGAGTATTATATTAAAAAACAAAAAGGTAATGTAGTAAAAGTATGCTTTTTAGTTAATGACGATGAATAACAATCAGCACTAAATATAGTAATACTATACAAGGAAATAACAATGAGTATGATTAAAAAACTATCAAGCAAAATTGCCAGTGTTTTTGGAAAAAAAGCACCTGCACCTGTTAAAAAGAAGACAGCAGCTAAAAAAACACCTGCCAAGAAGCCAGTGACTAAGAAGCCAGCAGCTAAAAAAACACCTGCCAAGAAGACTAAAAAATAACAGCCGGAGTGGCACCAGGTGGATATCCAACATCAACCAATCTTTGATACAGCAAAAATAGAAAAGCTCTACTCTGAAAAAGACAATGTAACAGTAAAGTATGTTTGCACAAGTGCAACCAACAAAAATGCTACATATGCAGCTGATGTTTATTATCGTGCCACTCCGCATCCTGAATATGGTAATTACTATTTCGGGTTATACAAAAACCCCCACGCTACCGGAAATGTAATAATTGTCAATGCCGACACTATTGAAGCATTGGCATTTGGCATGATTGAAGCTGATGGTAAATATCATTACAGTCAGCATCGACATGATTATAAAGTAATCAATGGCAAGATGATTGACGGTGGTCGTGCTTATATCCGTTCAGGTGCGCACGAAGTAAACGTATTTAAAATACAGGATGGAGAGTTTATAACCTCCAAGTAATCGTATAACATGCATGCTAGAATTGATTTAGACAAAACTAATTACAGCCTGGGTGCTATACAGCAAATAGACTTAAAAGTTCGATTAATACGAGCATTTGACACAGACGAACTTGACAAAATTTATATTGCTTACTGTCGATACAAGAAATTTCCCAGCGTTATGCCGCTATTCAGTGAAGAATACTTGTATCCACAGTCAGATGTATTTGCATACTACGACAACGAAGTAATGGTAGGGTTCACAATGATGTTTCGGTATAACACACATAGTGTGGCTGCAAATCAATTTGCCTGGACATATCATAAACCTAAAATACGACTGGGCATTCGAAGCTTGCACTATATTTGCGCTCATTACAAACAAGAAGGATTCAAGCATTTGTACCTTGGTGATGCTGCTAGTTATAAACAATATCTCGATGGGTTTGAATTGTGTGGTCCAGCATGAACAATTGGATTGATATAGATAACTTCTTGCGTGGACTTATTATTGCATCCAAGGACAACGAACAACTATATGCTGATGCTATGAAGAAGTTTAATTGGAATCGCAGTCAAGCAACGGCAGCAATTGAACCTTTAAAAAATAGGTTGACAAAGCATACAGAGTAGTGTATAAATAGTATTGTAACGTTGAAGCAATTTGACGACTGAACTGGACCTGGGGGCAGTACCCAGCAGCTCCACCATAAACACACTATACCTCTGGGAGTTCCCGGGGGAAACCTTGCAAGTTGTAGTGTGTTTTTGATGGGGCTGAACTAGGATCGACAGGCAGGATAGAAGAGTGGAGTTACCGGGATGTAAGCGCCGTTACCGCGAACAAACTTTCTAAATGCAAACGCAAATAGAGCGCCAGAAATGGCAATGGCAGCCTAGTTAGGCTTCCGGGGTGGATCACCTAGCAACAGAACGATCAAGAGAGTGTTGCAGCAATGTGACACTCTCGTTTTATTTTACTACAAAATCGCTGGATTTTGCATTTTTACGAGTTACATCTATATAATTAATACGTTGGGCAAAAGAGAATCCCGCCCACAAAAAAATCATTAATTATGAGGAAATTTAAAATGCGTACATTCGTACTAGCAACGGTAGCTGCAATGATTGCTACATCTGCACTAGCAGAAGACACAGCAACTCCAGCTGCTCCAGTATTGTCGGGTGCAATAAATCTTGACTTTGCTGAAAACGGAAGCGACAAATACAAAGGCACAATGGGTGTTGAATTAGATATCGACGCAAGCGATGTTGCAACTGTTGACCTAGACTTTAAAGCAACAGACGGCAATTCATTGACATTAGACACATGGACAGTTGGTACAACAGTAAACGGTCTTGATCTAGCATTTGGCGATAACAACAATCTAATGCCAGAAACAACAGCGGCTGCTGGTGCTACTGGTACACTAACAAAACCAGCAATGACTGAGTCACTAATGGTAACATCAGGTGCAGCAAGTGTAGCAATTGGTCTTTCCAGCTACGCAACAGACATCACAGAAGTAAGCAACCTACAAGGTGCATACACAATGGATGCAGGTATTGCAGACGTAACAGCAAGTGTAGACTATAACCGTACAAGTAAAAACTATGTATGGGGCGGTGAAGTTTCCGGAATTAATGCAGGATCACTAGAAGTGGGTAGCCTACTCACATATGACAATGATGCAAATCATTGGGCATACGAAGGTACTGTAGATGCTGGAAATGGTTTCACAGCATACGTCAACGGTGACGAAACTGACATGAGCCAGAACATTGGCGGCGAGCATGTAATGGGTTTCGCAGGTGCTGAATTAACATCAGGCATCAACTATGACCTTGACACTGAAGACCTAACACCAAACGTAAGCCTATCCTTTAAATTCTAAGAATTTAAAAATATAAAAACAACGGCACCAAGGGGCGCTACGGCGCCCCTTTATTACTGGCTAAATAATATGGGTACGTTATTTAGACCGGAGAATTATAAAATGTGGAAATGGATAGGATATATCACAGCAGTCTTGCCTTTGATTGGTGTGTTGTACGGAGGTCTTAGAATCGCCAGTGATCTACAAACTTCGCTTGAACAGTCTATACAGACATCAGCAGATGCTCACGCAAGGATAGATTCTATTGCACAATCCCAAAAAGACATCAACAATCAACTATTAGATTTACAGTCAATCAGTGCTGAAGTAAACGGAATTGTAGGATCATTAGAGCGTCAGAAAAATGACTCAGTCACACGTGGTCAATTGGACACATTAAGAGATCAACTCTCAGCACTGAAAGAATCAATCAGTGCTGAAGTAAACGGAATCGTAGAATCATTAGAGCGTCAGAAAAATGACTCAGTTACACGTGGACAGTTGGACACATTAAGAGATCAACTCTACGCACTGAGAGACACACTTGAACAGATGGGTAACATGTCAAACAAAGTTTCAGATATCTACAGCAGACTTGACAAGATAGAACGTGAAGTTAACAACACACAGATAGATGATGATAAACGCATCCACAATGTCTTGAAGGACATTGAAGAAATATTTAGACGGTTAGATAGAGCTAATATTGATTAGGCAAACACAACACTAAAAGGTCGATTTGTGCGGCCTTTATTACTGGCTAAATATTAGATGCAAATAGTTTACATACACGGCGCAACTGCAAGCAATAGAAGTTTTGCGTATATACAGAAAAGCATTCAAGCGATAGATCCAATTTATCTTGATTATGATAAAGAAGATACCGCAGAAAATAATCTAGATCGTATGATTAATAGGTTGACAAACATCAACGAACCAGTGTATTATATAACACACAGTTTGGGAGGTATATACGGATTGCATTTGCAAAATTGTATACCAAACAGTGTGGGTGCTATAAGTTTGGCAACACCATTTAATGGCAGCGAAATAGCTGCGTGGAGCACATTGTTTGTTCCGCATTATCAGTTGTTCAAAGATATAACATCAAGAAGTAAATTTATCTCGCAAAGTAGGGAGATAAATATCAGTATACCATGGATGCAGATTGTTACTACTGTAGGAGATGTACCATGGTTGGTTGGGGAAAATGACGGTGTAGTCACACGTTCCAGTATGACATGCAGGGATGATGTAGAATACGCAACAGTAGACCGCAATCACTACGAAATTGTGCAATCACAACGAGTAGTAGACTATATTAAAACACACATGACACACACAAAGGAAAAAATATCATGAATAAGAACCCATTTGAAATCCGTCTTGAAACACTAAAGATGGCAAAAGACATGCTGGACAAACAAGTCGAAATGCAAGAGTCTTTTACAAACCAAGCACTTGATATGTGGAAAGAGCAAGGCAAAGATGTTGCTGAATTTTGGGCCGACTACATGCCTAAAATGTATCAACCAGAAGAAATTGTCGAAAAAGCCAACGAACTGTATAGCTTTGTGAGCAGCAATCTACGCACTGTATCTGGTGGAAAAGGCAAAGACGCAGCCTAATTATTTGCGCTAATGTTAGCAATAATGGTTGACATACTATTTACTAACCTATATACTAATAATATAAACAGCATACACAGTCTGGAGAGTCTGGATTGTGTATGCAATTAGTAATGACATATAACCAGGAGAATAACATGGCACGAATCAGTAACAATAAAGGCCGCGAAAACGTTGGTGGATCGCCATATGATCTTATTGTGATTGCAGTAGAACGTGCACGGCAAATTGGTCGCGGCGACCTTCCACTTGTTACCAAGCCAGGTAACAAAGCTATGACAGCACTTCGGGAAATTGAGCAAGGCTTGGTTGGTCGTGAGCTAATGGAAGAAATTATTTACAGTCACCAAACTGAAAAAAATGAGGAAGAAGATGACTTAGCTAACTATGTTTAGTAATTAAAACATGGAGGCTAAAAATGATTTTCTTTAAAAAGCTATTGCAAGTTGTTGCAATTGTATTTGTATCCAGTCCTGTATTCGCACAAGATACAGATGGATTAACTATTTGCAATGGACAATTTGCATTGTGTGCTGCTAGCGCATGTGTTCCAACCGGAGGCACAATTACTAACAGTCAAGGTGTTGAATATCCAGAAGTTGAATGCTCGTGCCCAATCCTCAAAGGCAACAACATAGCAGATGTTAATGCAGGCAACATGCAAGGTTCATGTGAACCCACAGATGAAAATCATGTGTGGAGTACATTTTGGCCACGTTTTGAATATCCACGCCAACAAAATGATTTTTCTCACAATAAAAAAGACATGCGGGCCAGTATCCAAGAATGCCCAAGTGAGTTAAAGCAAGGCTATAACGCAAGTAATTGCTTTAGTTGGAACTGCGAAATTGGCAAGAACGGCCTAGCAAAGTGTAGTTGTCCAATGGGACAATCACCAGCAGAGACTCCGTTCTTGATTGAAACGTTGCCAGAAGAATTTCCCAAACGTTGTTTTGAGCATCCAGTTAGTTTGCCGTTGGCAACTATAAAAAAGTTAGAATTAGAGTAAAAAAAAGCAATATAGAGGTTGACATTTGCTACAAGAGCCACTATATTAGTACTAAGTAGTTTTATTCCCCAGTAGCTCAGTGGTAGAGCAATTGACTGTTAATCAATTGGCCGGTGGTTCGAACCCATCCTGGGGAGCCAAGAATAAAATGGACAGTTGGCCGAGTGGTCGAAGGCAGCGGATTACTAATCCGCCGAACCGAAAGGTTCCGTGGGTTCGAATCCCACACTGTCTGCCAGAATAGGGGCTTTTTTTTCGGTGAAGTGTTACGGTAGCACGTCAGTCTCCAAAACTGAAAGCCAGGGTTCGACTCCCTGCACCGATGCCAAAAGTCACGCAAGAGTTACTACTTGCTAGTATGGGTTACAAGGTCCCATATGAATGAAGTGAGGTTGTTCTCATACAAAAAAATGTCGATGCAAGTATGCCGGCAGGTGTTTGTCGTTAGTGCGAAGCGTGGAGCGAAAGCGTTGAAACCGTTAGCACATACACCTTAATAAACAAAGGAACTACTATGTTAGGTGCAACTAATTATGTCGGAAAGGGACTTTGGTATTTGCCTAAAGTCTTTAATCAACGATCAGATTACGTTAACATAAAACGCACCTATCGAGAAACTGCCACACAATGGCAAATGCTATCCCCAAATAGAATAATGGCTATGCCCAACAATTACGAAGTGTTAAACACTATTGGATCACAATTATCAGGCCCAGTTGCTGAACTTACTGGGATTGCAAATCTAAAATGCAGTAATGTTGATATCTTTATTGATCTACCAGGACACAAGTTATCGTGGCATTTTGATCATGATAACTATAAAGTGTTATTGCAAGTGTACACTGGCGACAAAGAAATTAAAAGAGGCGGCACACACTGGTACATTGGTGATCGCAATGAAGAACTATTAAATCAATACGGCACTGACAGTATTGTACCAACGGTTGGGTTAGAACAAACTGAAACTCCGTACATGCCATTTGCAGGATATGTTAATGACAACACACAACGAAAAGCACACGGTACTAATGTAGTTCCACCGGGTGTTGCACGTGAAAGCGTGTTGTTTACATTTAGCTAAAAAACTTTCTAAAAATGGCATTTAGAGGTTGACCTTTTCTTTAGTTTCGGCTATACTGTATGTAACAGTTAGGCAAACAGGAGACTACAAGATGGCATATGTTTCACAAGAAATGAAAAAAGAACTTGCTCCAGCTATTAAAGCAGTATTGAAAAAATACAACGTAAAAGCCAGCATTAGTGTTTACAACCATTCTACAATTTGCGTTAACATTAAAAGTGGCCCAATTGATTTTATCGGCGAAGCTAATAAAAAGAACATGGAATTTGCAGAGCGCACAGGTCGCCAATATTACAAGTGCACTGGTTACCTTCAAGTAAACGATTGCTATCCAGAAACATACGGTGCTGCAAGTGACTTTCTAGTAGAGCTAGTAGATGCCATGAAAGGTCCCAAATACTTTAACAACGATGATTCTCAGTCAGACTACTTTAGCCGTAGCCATTACACTGATATCAATGTAGGCAAGTGGAACAAGCCATATGTTTGCACAGCTACAGTTTTAGAAGCAGCATAAAAAAGGTTGACAGCGTATATCATTTGTAGTAATATAGTAATACAGTTAGAAAACAACAAAGGACAATAGCCCATGTCAAACGCAATCGAATATCGCACCGTAACTGCCAAAGGCGCTGCTAGCGCAATCAAAGTTGCATTTAAAGTAAAACGCCCAGTGTTCTTGTGGGGACCTCCGGGCATCGGTAAATCAGATGTAGTTACCAACATTGTTGAAAACATGGATGGTATTGTGTACGATCTACGTTTGGGACAAATGGATCCAACTGATTTGCGTGGTATGCCGTTTTTCAACAAAACAATGGGATTAATGGATTGGGCTCCGCCGATTGATCTTCCTACTGAAGAAGTTGCTGCACAATATCCTGTTGTTGGATTGTTCTTAGACGAAATGAACTCAGCAGCGCCAAGCGTACAAGCCGCAGCATACCAGTTGATTCTCAATCGACGTATTGGCAAGTATAAATTGCCCGACAATGTTGTTATTATTGCAGCAGGCAATAGAGAAAGCGACAAAGGTGTTACGTATCGTATGCCTACTCCGCTTGCTAACCGCTTTATCCACATCGAAATGCGGGCAGACTTTGAAGCTTGGATGGATTGGGCTGTTAACAATAACATCCACGAAGATGTAGTTGGTTACCTGAGCTTTGCCAAACAGGACTTGTATGACTTTGATGCTAAAAGTGTGAGCCGTAGTTTTGCTACGCCCCGCAGCTGGAGCTTTGTTAGCGAGCTGTTAAGCGAAAATGTAGATGATGTAACAATGACCGATTTGATTGCCGGTTCTATAGGCGAAGGGCTTGCTGTTAAGTTTATGGCGCATCGACGCATTGCAGGCAAGCTTCCTAATCCAGAAGATGTGTTAAGTGGGAAAGTTAAAACACTTGAAGTTAAAGAAGTATCGGCTATGTATAGCTTGGTCATCTCCATGTGCTACGAACTCAAGCAAGCATTAAATGAAGTTAAAGATGCAGAGTTTCACAAAATGAGCGACAACTTCTTCCGCTATGCAATGGACAATTTTGAAACTGAATTGGTTGTTATGGGTGCCCGAATTGCACTTACTACATACAATCTGCCGTTCCAACCAACCAAGCTAAAGAACTTTGACGAGTTCCACCAGCGGTATGGCAAATACATTCTGGCTAGCCAAGAGCGCTAGGTAGACCAAGTTATGGGTGAGATCCATCTTCTAACTGTAATCAAGAAAGCATAGGGCTATGCAGGGTCTCACCCATATACAAGAAATACTGGACAAAACAGACTTATTACTAGACAGGCACCTGGAAGGATATTACCGGGTGCGTTACTGTATCAGCCCTTACAATCACGAAACTTGGATGAACTTGTTAAAGGATGTGCACCGTACATTTGGCAGGCCCAGTGAGCGTTGGCAATGGAGCAACGAACTCGACTTAATACAGCGACCCGACCACGTAGTAGGTGACGAACCTGAATCACTTAATGTGATATTTCATTTTCGAAAAGAATCAGATGCAGTGATGTTTTCACTTAAATACTAGCATGCAATATGTTACTAAAAAATTAGACGGCAGATACAGCCACAAGAAGTATTTTAAATATTTCTTGGAATTTAAAAAGGAACGTGAAGGCCCGTTACAATTCCATATTGCAACAAAATGGATGATGGATGTCTACGGTTACACTGCCGAAATACGTGACTGGCAGTATATATTAGAATCACACAAACAACATCTAATTTGGAATTTAACCAACGAAGACACGCCCAGCATGGTGAACTATAGCTGGAGTTGGGCCAACAGTTACAACGAACGGCGCATATACGTCAAGGGTGACAAAGAACTTGCATTCTTTAGACTCAAATGGCCGATTCAATCAAGAGTATAGTATGCGAACCATTGACTTGCACGGTTACGTACTGCATGATGCATGGAAGAAGTTCAATGTATTTGCTCAAGACAGTTATTATGCAAGAAAAAAACAAATACGAGTAATAACTGGCCAAGGTGCTATGATGAAAGAATTTCCAAATTGGGCATCAGCTAATAGATATGTTAAAAGCCACGAACAAGTAAAATTTAATTCTGGTGCTTGGATACTAAAACTAAAAATTAAAGGTTGACTTTGCATGCACATGTGTTACAATGTATATAACATTTAGGAGAAAGCCATGAGCACTACTACAGTAAACAAAGATGTAGCCGACCAGTTCAAGGACATTCTGGGTCCAATGGATCCCAAACTAGATCGAGAAGTGCGTGAATTGCTAGTAACTGCCCGGGTAGGCATGTTGCTTCGTGCTAGCTTTTTTGGAAATCTTGCCACACGTCTTAAACTAGTTAATGCAGACGAGTGGTGCTCAACCGCTGCAACAGACGGCAGAAACTTTTATTACAACACTAAATTTATCAAAATGCTCAAGCCCAAAGAAGTTGAATTCTTGTTTGGACATGAAGTATTGCACTGTGTGTACGACCATTTTGGTCGTCGGGGGGAGCGTGACCCGCAATTGTTCAACATTGCTGCTGATTATTGCGTAAATGCTGATCTTAAAAAACACAAAGTAGGCGAGTTTATCACCACTGTTCCGTGTTTGTATGACACCAAGTACACTAACTGGAGTGCAGAAGAAGTATACGATGATTTGTACGAAAATGCAGAAAAAATTGATTTACAAGACTTGCTAGATAAAATGCTGGACCAGCATCTTGATGGTGAAGGTGAAGGTGAAGGTGACGACCGTGACGGGAAAGGTCCAGCACAGTACAGCAAAGAAGAACGTGAACAGATCAAACAAGAAATCAAAGAAGCAATGCTAAGTGCTGCACAAACATCAGATGCAGGAAACATACCAGGTGGTGTGAAACGACTTGTTCAGCATTTAACAGAACCCAAGATGGACTGGCGTGAACTGTTGCGCATGCAATTGCAAAGCACAATTAAAAGCGATTACACATTTACACGACTGAATCGCAAAGGTTGGGATTGTGATGCTATTCTTCCGGGTATGGATTACGATGAGCGCATTGATGTTGCAATTGCAATGGACATGAGCGGATCCATTGGTGCAGAGCAGGGCATGGATTTTCTAAGCGAAGTAAAAGGTATCATGGAGGAGTTTAGCAACTTCAACATTCACTTGTTTTGCTTTGACACAAATGTTTACAATCCACAAGATTTTACTGCGGACAACTTAGACGACATCGGCGATTATGAATTAATGGGCGGTGGTGGCACTGACTTTGATGCTATATTTAAATATCTTAAACAAGAAGAAATTGAGCCCAAACGCTTGTTGGTGTTTACAGATGGGTACCCATGGAACAGTTGGGGCGATGCCAACTACTGCGATACAGTATGGATCATTCACGGTGATCCTAATCCCAACCCGCCCTTTGGAACATGGGCACTATACAATGAAGGCTGATACTCCGGGATGTGAATACGAATATCAACAGCCTGAGCAAAACGGCAACGAAATCTTGGTAGATTGGGATTGGGAGGTGTCGTTGGGCGCAGAGCGTTCATGGGTGGTCGAAAACAAGTACGAGTGGGGCGAACCATTTGAAACACCTTATTACATGGACAGGTAATTTTACCGAAATCGCGGTCAAACCACTTTATAACAGCAGATAAACTGCGCAGTTAACGATAATAATGATAAGTATTAGTATGGAAAACGAAAACGATACACCCGAAGAACAAAACACGGATGCACCAACCTTGGAAGTACAAGATATTGCATACTGTAAGCAAATAATCGAAACAGCAAGTACTAGAGGTGCATTTCATGCAAACGAATTGCAAGTCGTAGGATTAACATACGATAGAATATCAAGCTGGTTAGCGTCAGTTACTGAAACAACAGAGCCTGTAGACGAAAATGTTGCAGAGCAAGGAGAAACAAATGATTAAACATGTTGGTAAACAAGGTGATCGCAAAGTAGCAATTATCTTTAGAGAAGTGCCAGGTGATGAGCACATGTGCCTAGTGGTATACCCAGATACATTGCAGCAAAACATGCACAACACACTAATGGCAGCAATTGAAAGCAATGAAGCGCAGCAAGCCGACAGCCTAGGCGATGCACTTGCTAGTAAAATGTTTGGTGACGGTACAGTTATCTTGCAGCGATTGCACCAAGAAGGCATGATTAAAAAAGTACAAACTGCACAAGTTATTGTTACGCCTACTCCACAAAGCCATGTTCGTTTAGACGAAATGAACAAGATTATCAATGAAATGAAAACTGGCGAAGATGCAGTACGCCGTATGGCTGAGCTTGATGCAAACACAGGTTATACTGGTAAAGCAAGTCGCAGAGATGATTATGGACGAGAAGTTGGTGCTCCGCAAGATATTGCCAAAGGCTCGCTTAATGAAACATCTAATCCCGGCACACGCCCTGCGCCCATGCAAGCAACAGGACAAGGTGCACTTGATGATGCAAGTATTGCAAACAACCTTAAGGCACAAGCAGACCGCATGGCAACCGAAGCAGCTAGCCTGATTGCTGAATCTCAGCGTATGCAAGCAGAAGCAGCTAGCTTGCTAGGCGAACCAGCGCCCCAAGCCAAAGCAAAAAGAACTACTAAGGCCAAGACAACTACCGCCGACGGCAGTGCTCCTAAGAAGCGTGGACGTCCGTCTAAGAAAGCATCTGTTGCTTAATGAATCTAAGTGTCACTGAAACAGAAAAATGGGACGAAGTTATAAACAGTATCGATCAAGATATGATTCCAATTGATTGTGTTAAAAAGGTAGTGTTTAAACTTCGTGGTGGCAAGCAACGTACTATTAATCTCAACAGGTTAAGAAAACAAGGATTAATAATGGAAGACATCGAAGTTGTAGTTAATCGCAACATCGGTGAATTTGGCAAAGATATTGTTAATCTAATGTTTGTTATTGATGTGCCTGCGGTAGCTGAACAAATTCAACCCTTAACTAGAAAGTATTTGGCAAATCTATGAGTGTTAAACTTATTTCCTATTCAACAGCAACAGAAGAATTAGCAACCGACGGATTAGATGATCTTCAGGAATTGATTGCATTCTGTGCCAAGGTATCAAATCCCACTGCGCAAATTAATAACGAAACAAGCGAGCGTTTGCTTAACTATCTTGTCAAGCACCAGCACTGGTCACCTTTTGAAATGGTTAATGCTTGTTTAGAAATCGAAACAACACGTGATATTGCTCACCAGATTGTGCGTCATAGAAGTTTTTCATTCCAAGAGTTCAGCCAACGTTATGCTAATCCTGCAGAAATGGGAGACATGTTTGTATTGCGTGAAGCACGACTACAAGATACAAAGAACAGGCAGAACAGCGTAGAAGTTGACAGTGAAGAAGATATTCACTATGCTTGGGCAACCGAACAGCAAAAAGTAATTGATGCAGCCAGCGCGGCTTACAACTGGGCTATCAAAAACGGCATTGCTAAAGAACAAGCTCGTGCGGTGTTACCCGAGGGTAATACGAAAACAAGACTATATATGAATGGAACTATTCGTAGTTGGATTCATTACATTGACTTGCGTGGTGCTAATGGCACACAAAAAGAGCACATGGATATTGCAAAAGCCTGCGCACAAGTCATTACCTCCATTTTCCCAAACATCAAAAACTATACAGCCTAAAATTAGACAACTAATTATTAGAATACAAAAGGTAAACACACATGGCTAAAAAGAAAAAACACCCAAACCAAAAGAAAAAACAAACAGAGGCAGTAGCAACCGAAGCAGTCTTGCCCACCGGAAGTAAAGTTCTAGTAACAGGCGGCTTGGGACTTATTGGCCACAATGTTGTTGCAAAACTACAATCAGCAGGACACGAAGTACAAATTGTTGATGTGCTCACTACGTACAATAGTGTTAACAAAGAAGAATTAGAGTATTTGTACAACGAACGTATTAAAAAGATTTCTCCTGACACACACATTTATAAATTAGATATTTGTGATGGCAAGGTCGACGAAGTCTTTGAAATCTTCAAGCCAGAATATGTTATTCACTTGGCTAGTTTTCCAAGAGAAAAGGCAGTAAAGCATAATCCAATTGATGCTGCACACACCATGGGCGAAGGTCTAATCAATGTCATGGAATGTTGTGTGCGTCATGATGTTAAAAAAGTACTGTATGCTAGCTCCAGCATGGTGTACGGTGACTTCGAGGATGACGTAAACGAAGATGCAGTGCTAAACCCACAGGGTGCATATGCTATTTGGAAAGTCGCTGGCGAACAAATCATGCGCCAATACAAACGTGCACACAATTTAGATTATGTAATTGTTCGTCCTAGTGCAGTGTACGGCCCATTGGATGTAGGCGATAGAGTTATCAGCAAATTCCTTATCAGCGCAATGGCAGGCGGCACACTTCAAGTTAATGGTGCCACAGAGAAACTAGACTTTACATATGTTGATGATGCAGCTGATGGCATGATTGCTGCTACATTCAGTGAGCATGTTGGTACATACAATCTCACCAAGAGCCATAGCTGCACACTGGAAGCGGCTGCAAATCTTGCAGTTAAACTAGCTGGTAAAGGCTCAGTTAGCATGCACGAAAAAGACGACGACTTTCCAAGTCGCGGTGCACTAAACATTGATGCAGCAAGAAAAGACTTTGGGTTTGATCCAAAAGTTGATATTGATGAAGGCTTTCAAATCTATTATGATTGGCTTACAAACAGTAGTTATTGGGCCGTTAACAAAGCACAAGTTGCATGAAAATACCATTTACTAACTTACAAGCCCAATATCAGGATTGTAAACAAGATATCGATGCAGCAATACAACGTTGCCTCGATATCGACAGTTTTATCACAGGGCCCGATGTTACAGAATTTGAATTAAAATTTGCAGAATATCTCGGCGCTGATGATGTAGCAAGTTGTGGTAGCGGTACTACAGGACTTTATTGTGCAATGCGGGCCCTAAACATTGGCCCAGGTGATGAAGTAATCACAGTAAGTCATACGTTTGTTGCTACACCCGAAAGTATTGTTATATGCGGTGCTACTCCGGTGTTCTGCGATATTGATCCAGACACTTGGCTAGTTGATCTTGATCAATTGGAAACACTGATTAATAAAAATACTCGTGCTGTACTATTTGTAGACATTTACGGACAATGCCCTGACATTGAGCGAGTGCGCAACATATGCGATCATTACAATCTTGCAATGGTAGAGGATGCTGCACAGAGTGTGGGCAACCGGTGGAACGGTCGTCCGGTGGGAAGCCTCAGTGACATTACTTGTATGAGCTTTAATCCTGTGAAAAACTTGGGTGCAGTGGGTGATGCAGGCGCAGTAAGTGGCAGCAAGCATTACATGAATGAAGTTCGCAAGTATAGAGATCATGGTAGAACTGGTCGTTACGACATTGTAGAAGTTGGATACAATGCTAGAATTGACAACATACAAAGCAATGTTGTTATGGCTAAATTGCCCAAGCTAGATGGCTGGCTTGAGCGCAAAAGAGAAATCTGTAACTATTATACCGAACAGTTATCAAGTGTGATTAAAACGCCTGTTACTGTAGAAGGTAACAGTCATAGCTGGTATGTATATGTAATACAAACTGCTAATAGAGAGAGTTTAAAAGCACATCTCAATGATGCTGGCATCGGAACAAACATTCATTATATGAGAGCTGCACACCAACAACCAGCATTTGCACAGTGGAGTCGTAGTTTGCCAGTAACTGAACGCACTGTAGACGAGATACTCAGCATACCGTGTTGGTATAGCATGACTGACAGCGAAGTTGATTATGTAGTAGACAGCGTTAAAGGTTGGAAATCATGAAAATGAATTTGGTTGGAGCAGGCTATTGGGGTAGTAAACTCCTTGAAAGCTTGAAGCAGTTTGATGTTGATGCAACAGTAATTGACATACGCAACGGCCAAACCATTGATGACATCAACAACAGCGATCCAGTTATACTAGCAACACCATTATGGCAGCACCACGAGCAAACAGTTGAGCTGGTTAAACGTGGACACGATGTGTATGTCGAAAAACCAATGGCCGAGACTGCTGAACAAATCGAAGACATTGCCAGTCATCTTAAAGACGATCAATTGATAATGGTAGGTCACATATTCTTGCACCATCCTCAAATACATTTGATTAAAAGCATGCTGGACAACGGCGACATTGGCGACTTGACTTATATTCGCAGCGAAAGATCAAATTGGGGAATTTATCAAACTAAAACAGATCCAGTTCTGAGTTTAGCAACACATGACATTAGCATTGTGAATTATTTCCAAGGCCCAATGACTGTAACCAATGCACAAAGCTGGAACTACAGTAACAACATTGTGCCTGACAGAGTTTGGTTTAGTGGCACACCTGGTTACGATATTGATGTCAGCTGGTATAGCCCAGTGCGTATTCGCCGCACTGTGTTGTTAGGAACTAAAGGACAAATTGTCTGGGATCAAGATGCTAACACTGTTACTGTTAGCAAACATAGTATAGAAGATCGCAGAAGTATAACTGATGCTTCCCTTAAAGTGTATGAATACGATTACAAATATTCGCCTTTAGAATACGAATTAAAGCACTGGGTAGATTGTGTTGTTAATCGCACTACACCAAGTACAGGCATACGCAATGCATTAGAAGTTGCTAATGTTATTGATTCTCTTAAAGGGATCCGTACTTAGAATCAAAGTACTGTCTCAGCCAAGTCCAATCAAATGCCGCCTTTAATTTAGGCAAATCTGGGCCAGTTGCGTTAAAGAACTCTACACCATCACGAGCACCATTTAATACCCATTCACTGTGCGGGCCGTGTGCCTTATTGGTCCACACGTGCAATCGATGACGAGCTTCCATGTTGGGAGTTCCATCTAAGAAGTAACTCAATTTACTAGCTTCCCTAAATGCAGTACGCCAAGCTTGATACGGGCTAGTAGCAAAGTTTCCATAACAACTTAGCTCAGGTACTACCTCGACCGGAAAGCTCATTGTGAAGTCTAATCCAAGCTCGCTGTAATCAGCACTTTCAATTACCATGCGATTGTTGTACAGCACAACACCCATATGACCGTATACTAAATTATTGCTCATGTTTTTGCAATTAAAGATATAGTTCTTAGGAATTTGCATATAATCCGGAATATAATCAAATTTAAAATTTGGATTTAATTCAGTTTTTGCAAACACATGATAACTCCAGGGTGTGTTGCTTTTCGAACTTGCTGCCTGCAATGCTTGCTGCATGCCTTTAACTCCGTGCACACGATGCACAGTATTAGGTAAATCTTTTGTTATTTCCAATAATGTATTATAATTCTTTTCGGCGTCAATTTCATCATAACTGATATAAACAATATCTTGGGGATCAGCTGACAGCACCGGGTGACTTTTATCTACCCACGGATAATCATAAATTTGAGTATTCAAATGATTCTTAGCTTCTCGCGGAATTAACACAGTGCTTGCACCTGCTACTAACGGAACAACTGTCTTAGTTTGTTCTTGCCACAAACTAATTGCCGGCACATCAATTTGTGCATTGTCATAACGACGAAATACTGCATAAGGCTCAACAAATTCGTGTTGCCATACTGCATCAACCACAGTGTCTGCGTCAAAATCAACAAAAGTCATTGGATGGCGTTTTACTGTCCACACATCTGTAACAAAGTGTAGTGTTTCAAACCACTCAAGTATCTTTAAGTTTTCTGTTTTAGCTAAAAAACTAGGCACATGCACATAAAAAGTATCTCCAAACTTTTGTTCATTGCTAGGAAATACATGCAGCATGTCGTGCTGGTATTCACTGTGATGCCAAGTGAAATCAAAATCTTTGTAATCGCAAACATCAGCTGTGACCCAACAGTACTCCCAATCTACTTTCTTTAACACTCGGCGCATTGTACCCAAGTAATCACTGATATATCGTGTGTTAATATCTCCTAAGTCCGGACTGGATGGGCTGTGTTTTATATGCAGTCTAGGTACGTAACCGACTCGGTTTACAATGGCATGATTGTAGTTTTTGTCTACGGCCCCGTGTTTTGGAACAAGCATGGTACCGGAGTTTTCTTGGTGCTGACTAGGCCACACATGTATTTGTTCACTTTCCCAAGGCGCAGGCTCCCAGGAGAAGTCAAAGTTAGAATAATCGCACCGATCATCTAACATCCATAAGTATCTAGTCCTGCTGAGTTTGCAGGCTTCATTAATGTCCATGGAATAAAATTTATCAAACATGATTAGAATCGACGAAGTTTACAATAATGTTTTCCTGCCACGTGCGTTGGCAAAATCCAACAAAGGCAGTGCAGATAATAGCAACCAACAAATTGGTTTGCACTGGTTTGATCCCTTTGGAACAACACAATTTAAAAACATTTGTAGTTTGCCACCTATTACTTGGGGACAGAGCATGGAAAGTAGTGCCACCAGAGTTATATTTTGGGATCAAGAACCGGTACATAAACATAGATTTCAAGAGTTCATTTCAATATTTTTAGAATCATTTGACGCCAGCACTACACGACTTGTTACCAGTGAATACAATAGCGAAGATGTTCAGTGGGCTTGTGATACTTATGGACTCACAAGCGACTACTATTTTTTTCATGGATGGGCTGCACTTGACTGGTATCGAGGATACAACAGAACTAGTGTAGCACAACCTTTTGCGGATCGCAAGCCATATAATACATTTCTTTGTCCTAATAATATAATTGGCGGCGAACGTCGGCATCGAATCGAACTGTTAAACCAATTTGCAAACAGAAATATGTTGGATAAGAATCTTATATCATTTCCGGATACATGCCCATACGAAGGACTGTCAATTAATGCTATATGCAAGAAGTATAACCTACAGGTACCAAATGTTCGACTACCTCTTACTATTGACAATGGTAGTGGATATGCTGCACAAAGCCATAGAATCGATTTGTGGGAACAAGCAAACAATAGTTTAATACAAGTTGTAACAGAAACAGCATATGACGGTAACAAACAACACTTGACTGAAAAATCATTTAAACCTATAGTAATGCAACAGCCTTTTATAATACAGAGTTGCAAAGGCAGTTTAGAATACTTGCGCCGTTACGGGTTTAAAACATTTGGTGAATTCTGGGACGAAAGTTATGACGAGCACGAAGATGACTCACGAACTCAAGAAATTGGTCGGTTATTATACGATATTAATAATATGAGCCAAAAAGAAAAAGCCTCTCTACAAAAAGCCGTAAGTAATACTGTGCAACACAACTTTGACTGGTTTTACAGTGACAAGTTTGAAAACATACTATGGGACGAACTCAACGAAATGACAGAACAATGGTAACATTTTGTGCAGATAAATTTAAAGGCAATGTGCCTTTTCCTAATTGTGCTGTCTGGGATGCACAACCATTTACCACTCAGTGGCGGCAATTTAGTATTAACAGCCCGTTCAGTGAACCAGTGCATTTTTACGAATATCTAAAACAAGAAGGTATTGACTATAGTGTAGTCGACACCAGTGATGCACCCAACGGCAGCATATATCCAATTAGTCTTAGCTTTTTTGATTTTACTATAGAATGGTTTGATGTTATCCCGAAAAACGTTGTAAAACGTTTGGCAGACAACCAACTAAAAATTTGGTTTTTCTACAGCGAAGGAGATAACCCTTTTCGCATAAAAAAACATATTGAAAAACAAATGGTTACAGCAGGCATTTCGCCAGAAAACCTGCATTTCACCACTGCAAACACTAAAAGTCACGATCTTACACAGTTCAGCTACTTATGTGACGATGAGCTGTTATACAGGCTCCGTAATGAAGGTCTAGCAACTGAGTTCCACGACCTCCCACGCAGTAAAAATTTTACTGCACTTGTGCGCACACACAAATGGTGGCGTGCTAACACCATGACCAGACTGTGGATGAAAGGGTTGCACGAAAAAGGATTCTTTGGATACAATGCTGATATTAGTGTAGGTGATTTACCAGAAGATAATCCTGTTGAAGTTGATAGTTTTGGTAGTCTAAGACATCACACTGAATTCTTTTTAAAACTGTGCCCGTTTCATGCAGATTTATTGAGCAGCGACGAACACAATTTGTACCATCACACTGTGGCAGCACACCACGACGATGCATACTTTAACTTTGTAATCGAAACGCATTTAGATGTAGATCAAAGCAACGGTGTGTTTTTAACAGAAAAAACATTTAAACCCATCAAGCATGCACAGCCATTTGTAATTGTTGGTGCGGCAGGTAGTATACAACAGTTACGCAACATGGGTTATAAAACGTTTGATCATGTTGTTGATCACAGTTATGACAACATTGCTAACAACACTGAGCGCTGGAATGCAGTGTGCAACGAAATGGAACGAATTGCAAAATCTAAAAAAATACATCAAATGTATATAGATTGTAAAGAAGATTTGCTGCACAATCAACAGTTATTCTTGGCTAGCAAAGCCAATAGATTAGAAACAATATTAAGGAAATTAAAATGAGTAAAGTAAGTAGTTACACCAGCTGGCAACCATTGGAAGAAGTTATTGTTGGTCGTGCATACACACCTGACTATTTTGACTTTATCGACGATGCACAAGTGCGTAACCAGCTGCAACAAATTTTAGCAGAAACAAATGAAGACTTGGACAACTTGCAAAAGACTTGTGAAGAATATGGTGCTGTTGTAAAACGCCCTGGCTTACCCGATAAAGACAATTTCCAAGGAGGCCAAGTCGCTGACGGCGGTGGCGCACCGTTGCCTCCGCTTACACCACGTGACTGGCAAATTAGCTTAGGCGACAAACTGCTGAGAGTGTTGCCAGTCGACGAATTAAATGATATTTGTGCCGAATACGGAGATCAAGTTATTAACCCACACGGCGAAACATGGGACCCTGATTGTATTTTAAATGGTTCTAGTGCTAGTTGTATTGTACGTGTTGGGCGTGACGTATTCTTCGACAACAGCGAGTATTTACAACCACATCAAACTAAATGGATTGTAGAGAATGTACTAGGTCCAGAATATCGTGTACACGAAGCAATCACAGACGGACACGGAGATGCTGTATTTGCCATTCTCAAACCAGGTGTTATTCTTTCAAGCAAGTGGGATGATCAACTCAACTTAGCCGAAGACTTTCCGGGATGGGACGTTTGTAAGATATGGGATAGTAGTATCTGGGCCGCAATGGAAGTTGGCAAGTTTAAAGAGGAAAACTTCAACGGCTCATGGTATGTTCAAGGGCAAACCCCAACCCAAGAATTCAGTAACTTTGTTGACCAGTATCTCAGTAAATGGGTTGGCTTTGTCAGCGACACAGTGTTTGATGTTAACTGCCTTGTGTTAGACGAAGAGAATGTTGTCTTTAGTGCGTACAATAAAGAAGTATTTGATTATTGCGCCAAGCACAAAATCAATCCTATTATTAGCGAACTGCGTCATAGTTATTTCTGGGATGGCGGTATTAGTTGTTGCACACAAGACATTAGGCGCAAAGGTGGGTTAGAAGAATATCTATGAATGATATAGATAAAATATACAAAGAACTTGGTGAGGGTATATGCCTTTTTCCATTCATTGGCGGGTTTTATTCAACAGTTGATGCAAAGTCACGTGGAGATAACCGAGTTATCCTTAACAGAATAACACCTTGCTGCGTATGGCAGAACGGTATAGACAATTCATGGTATGAAGTCCAAGAAGGCGCAACTATTGCTGAAACACGTAACAGCGATGGTTATCGACGTATTAGAGAAATGTTTCTTGCTGGTAAGTGGAAAGACATACCTGGCTGTAATTCGTGCCATATTGCTGAACAATATAGCAATAGTTCGACACGCATTGTTAACAACGAATACTTTGCCGAAAACATCGAAGAAGACATTATTGCATTAGTTAAAGAAATACAAGCAAACAATTTTACAAGCAACACCATTAAACACTTAGATTATTTCCCTAGCAATTATTGTGATTACGAATGTGTAATGTGCTTCGGTGGAGCTAGTTCAAAACGCAATACATTTGAAATAAAACACAAGAGCAGCGAACAAAGCATTGTATTAAATGATGTTGATAGTGATTTTTATGATGTACTAACAAATGTTGACATAATTGGATTTACAGGTGGTGAAACTATTATGCAAAAACAAGTGCACGAGTTAATTGATTATTTAATTGAAAAAGATTTAGCAAAAAACATCACCATTCATATACTAACCAATGCTAGTCAGTATCCAGAAAATTTTGTTAACAAGATTAAAGCATTTAAAAAAGTAGCGTATACTATTAGTATTGATGGCACAGGTGATATAATTGAATACCAGCGCCGCGGTGCAAAATGGAATACTGTGCAAGACGTTGCAAGAAAAATTAAAAAAACTGCACACTTGCACAATTTTGTTAACTATGTATTGACCAGCATGAATGTACTAAATGCAATGGAATGGATTGACTGGATGCATGATAATAACTTTGAAATGTTTGCAGTTAGCCCGGTACACAGAGCAGATCATTTAAGTCTATTGGCATTACCCGAAGAAATGAAAGCAACTGCATTAAATCGCTTGCGAAATGGTAGAAAACGTTACCAGCATTATATGCCAGACCGCGACGAGTACCGTTATGTCCGCGGCATTGATCAAATTATACAAACAATCGAGCAAGCAACGTTTGATCCTGTACAGTTACAAAAGTTTGTCGAGTTTATAGAAGTTGAAAACCGTGTTAGCAGAAAGCCACTGCACGAAATTGTACCAGAATGGGCACCTTACTTTTAAATCCAACCCATTAGGATTTTAGTATCGTCGGGAACCATATCTAGGCTAAACGGTGGATCAAACACTAGTTGCCTGTCCACAGTTTCAACACCGTCGACACCTTGCACTGCTTCGTCGATGTCATTGCAAATTTGATCTGCAAAAGGGCACATCATGCTAGTAAGTGTGTGTTCCACTATGCAATGTGATCCGGTTATTTCAATGTTGTAAATTAATCCCAAATCAAATACATTAATTGCAACTTCTGGATCGTGCACTTGTCGTAGTGCATCTTCTACTTTTTCAACTAACTGCACACTGTAACTCCGTATTCTTTTTCAAATCTGTCTGCATCTGCTCTGTCGTCAACCATTGGTTCGCCGCGAATGTTCAACGATGTGTTTAGCAACATTGGGCACCCTGTTTCTTTGAACCAAGCTTCTAATAATTGTCTAATGCCACTACCGTCGTCGGGTACTGTTTGCACTCTTGCTGTACCGTCTACGTGTGTAATAGCAGGAAACTGGTCCGGATGTTTAACTGGCGCTACTACCTGCATGTAATGCGATGTGTTTTGATTTTTTGGCATATCAAAATAATCGTGTACATGTTCTTCAAGTATTACTGGTGCAAAAGGACGAAATTTTTGCCGCCTTTTTATTTCATTTACTTTGTCTTTAATTTCAGGCCCACGTGGATCAGCAAGTAAACTTCTGTTTCCAAGAGCACGTGGACCAAACTCGGCTTTACCACTTGCTACTCCTACTATTTTTTTAGTCTTTAATTGTTTGATCAATTTCTTTACTGGATACTTACCCGGAATATCAGTGCCCAGTAATGCTGTGTGCCAGTTGACTTTTTTGCCATATGCTAGTGCCGCAGCACCTAAACTACTACCTGCATCTCCCGGGTTGGGCATGATCCATATGTTGTCAAAAATATCACCCAACTTGCTGTTTGCTACGCAATTAAGTGCAACACCGCCCATATAAACAAGATTGTCCGAACCTGTTAATTCTTTAGCCTTGTGCATCACTTGCATAATCAACTCTTCACAAAGTTGCTGCCCTGCGGCTGCGATATCCATTTCGTCAACGCCTGCAGGAAACTCCAAGTCTTGCATGCCAATGTGTAAGTTTCTTTTAAATTTTGCCATTGATGTGTCGTCTATTAGATTATCAACCAACGTGCAGTATGCCTTTGTTGCATCGCCATATGCTGCCATGCCCATTGTGATGTATTCTTCATCCATTGGGCGCAAGCCTACACGCTGCGTAACAGCACTATAGTACATGCCGATGCTGTTAGGATACTGCTGACACCAAACACGCTTGTATTGGGCCTGTCTGTGCTTCTTATACCCCAAGTAACCAGTGGTAGCATCGTCGTATCTAGCTTTGTAAATGCTGATAGTATCTATTTCGCCGATTGCATCAATTACAACAACAGCGGCTTCGTCGTAAGGCGATGTTTGAAATCCACCAGCAGCGTGACTCATGTGATGCCCAACATTGGTTATAGCACCTTTGTGTTCTGACATTATTATCGGAATTGTATTTTTAAGTTCTGACTTTAGTCGCCAGTTACCACCCCAGGGTTCACCGCTGAGAAATTTACGCAACTGCCGTTTCCACGGTTTTTCATAGTATACAATTTTATCAAATGGGCCGTGTGCAAGGGCTGCCATCTCAAGTTCTAGGCAAATATTATTATCGTTTTTCTGTTTACTGTAACGCTCACTATGGCCAGCAAATACAATTTCGTCATCATGCAACACAGTTAATGCTGCATCATGAAATCCTGCACTAACTCCTAGTATTTTCATTAAACGTCATCTTCTCTGTAGTACACACCATTATCTCCCCGTTGAGGAAATAAGTCTGTACTTTGATCATCTTCTCTGTGTATATCCAATGTTAAACAATGCCAACCACCGTCAAAGAAACTTCGTGGACGAAAATCAAATGTGTGCACAGCAATTCCTCGACGGTCAAGCCATTCGGTGAGCGGAGGATGATCTTTCATACAAACTATATTTTTTTCATCGAGTACCAACATGTTAACTTCAAATACTGTTTCATGAAATTCACCTATCCAATCGCTGGCATCGTCTTCAATCCACTTTTCAAATTTTTTACTATTATCATGCTTGCCCGGCACAGACCAGTTTTTGGGTTGATGAAAATTAAAATTGTTAAGTTCTTCAGGAATATGGAATACTTCCCAATTTGGAAAACTTGTACTATAATTTGTTTTCCAATGACTACTCGCAATTACGTTTGGTGCAACAGGCGTAAACACACCATCACTATGTCCACCTGTGCTGCATATATTTACTCTATATTTTTTTGCCAATTCGACCATTGCTTCGCAACAGTATCCCCACATACCTTCATGCGGTTCTGGATCAATGTAAATGTCTTTTCCCATTCTTACCACTGCAGGCGGATTAAAACAATTTATTGGTGCATCAACGGGTGTTTGTACATCGTATCCTAATGCCTTGTACTCGTCCATGACATGGTGCCAGCGATCAAACGGTAATTCGTTATTATGATGCAATGAGTAAAGAGTCTTGTCAAGAACAATATAATGATCTCTCGGAGTAATTGGGGGCTTAACTAGTAAGCCACTCTTGCCAAGATGATGGTCAATTGAATCGAATTGTGGCCTGCGTACCTTGATGCCTCTACCTTCTAAAAACTTTTGTAGTTTGCCTGTGTCTTCCTTGCACCATTGTGTAATTTGACATAGTGGATCTGCTACTTCGTTGGGAAGATAATCGTAATAACTTTCAGGATATGTATCTCCTAGCCAAACTTCTTTTAATGGGGTAAATCCAAAGTTACTGTTAATCATTTTCCCAACCAATCTTTTCCCACGGTACATCTTTGTCACCAAAGTGCCCATATGTACAATTTTTACTGTAGTTAGTATAGTTGAACAAATCAAATCTGTCAATGATTCCTTTTGGACTCATATCAATGTTTTCTTTAATAAACTTTTCAATACTGCGATTGTGCCCATTGCTATCAATATACACACTTGTTGGTGCCTTAACACCAATAGCATACGACAACTGAATGTTACACCAGTCTGCCATATCATCTGCTACTACATTTTTGGCGATCCACCTAGCCATGTATGCAGCACTTCTATCAACTTTTGTGGGATCTTTGCCACTAAAAGCACCGCCGCCGTGAGGAGCAAACCCGCCATAAGTATCAACGATAATCTTACGTCCAGTAATGCCAGCGTCACCATCAGGCCCGCCAATAACAAAATTCCCAGTGGGATTAATATGCCACGTAGTATTTTCATCAATTAAATCTCCCAAAGCATGATTCGCGGCGCCTCTTGCAATCATTCTTGCTGTTTCAATTTCGCCGGCTGCATGTTGTGTACTAATAACAATTTGATCTGCACGTTTAGCTATACCGCCTTCATACTGTATACTAACCTGTGATTTTGCGTCAGGGCCTAATATGTTATCTAATAATCGAACTTCTTTTAATTCTTTTAAAACTTCGTGCGCATAGTAGATAGGCGCTGGCAAGTATGCCGAATTATCATTACACGCATATCCAAACATAATACCTTGATCGCCTGCTCCAAAGTCGTCTGTTCCTAGTGCAATGTCTGCACTTTGACTGTGGATTTCATTGTAAATGTTTAGTTTATCCCAATGAAACCCTTCTTGCTCATAGCCAATTTCTCGAACCTTGTTACGCACAATTTCTTTAACTTCATCCTGGCTTACATTAAAGTTTTTTACTTCACCGGCTAATGTTACGTGATTGGTAGTTACAAGTGTTTCAACAGCAACACGAGTTGTTTCATCGCCTGCCTTTAGTCCTGCATCCACTAATGCATCACTGATTTGGTCTGCGACCTTGTCAGGGTGCCCTTCACTAACACTTTCGCTTGTAAAAATATAATTATTCATTTGTAAATAAATGGATCCCTTTTTCTGAGTTCCTTGAGTTTTTTACGATAACGGATTTCAAGTTTAATTTTGTTGATTAATCTTTTCGGCCAACTTAGTATTTTTTTAATTGTTTTCATAGCAACGGTACCTGTAATTCTTCGCTGTTACGCCAGGTATAATCGTACTCGGCGTATGCATTTGATGTGCGTATACTGTACACATCCAAATGCTGTGTTAATTTACTTAGTATCTGATGAAAGTCGGTTGTTGAAAAGCTAGAATCTAAATCAACTTGAGCTACCTTTGGATGCCCAATTGTTAAACTTTTATCAGTGGGGTCAAAATTATTGTCTACAAGCCATCCCCGAAAGGCGCTGAGGTGTTCTTGCATAAATGGCTGATTTAATGTATCTTTGCCCCACTCAATATCAAAGTCGCCCGCTGCTTCAGTTTGTGGCTTTAGTGATGTTGTAGTAAGCTCATCGACTCTGCTATCTCGTCCTTCGTCTTGGAATACTTCCCAGTGATGTTTTCCTACTGCCTTGTTAACACCGACGTATACTCCACCTTTGTCACGTGCAATCGTATCAATTCCAAACAGTTCATAATCTTCCTCGTCGAGAATAAATCGTGGCGCATTCAACCAACACATAACATTACTAGGACGAATCCAATCTGGTGCATGTTGTTTTTTACGTAGACTTAATATGAGACTCTCTGCTTCGTGGCATAACAAATTCAATTGTCGAATATACCAACGAGTCTTAGGATCTGCTGCAAGGTAATGCGGTGACATCCTCCCGCTTTCACCTTGTGTCTCTTCAAAGTACAAGTGCAATTGATTAAACTTGTCGTGATTGATGCCCAATGTTTCGCCATGTCCATTGTGTTCCTCTGGCTCAACTACATTGTCTATTGTAAAATGATCATCAATGTAATAATCAATACTGCTATCATTGATGCCTTTAATTGTTGCATTAATCTGATTAACAAGTAATTGCAAATCACGTTCGCCATCAGGAAATCCAAAAAAGCAATAATTCTTTTCGAGATGGTAATTGTTATTAAGCAACCCTTCAAGTGCTGGTAGCCATTTACGGCTTAAACTATTATCATACACATCAATATACACAGGAAATAATTCTCCTGTAATATTATGTCTAAGTTTCATTTCAATTTTATCCAGCATCAATGCTATCCCACCATTTTAATATATCTGTGTCGGCACTGAGAATATCTCTCATGCATAACTTGTTGTTGCGTATACTCTCAAGCGCAAGCATACGTCTTTTGCCTTTGCGCATACCTCTTTGGTATTCGTCTTCTGAGTACGTTTCTTCCATAGTTGGTCTGTTTTTTAATTGTAGTAACACGTTTTGTAATGCATTGCCGAGTTTGTTGTTTGTAATTAGTTCGTCTACTAACCTGTTTAATATTTCACGCGGCAATGCCAATGGACTCATAATGATGTCTGGCGAAAATGTAAATATTACCTTGGCCAGAATATCAACATTGAGATCGTCTGCTAACTTTTGTATATTAACTACATCCATCATACCCGGTAATGTAAGTGTAAAGTCTAAACGCATTTGTCGGCGGTGTGTTGCAATTTCCAAACCTTGTTTGAAGTTGTTAACAAATACATCGTATTTCAATCCTGTGCGTATGTATTCGCCTAAGGCGCCTGTGCCGTCCAAGCTTGCACACATTTGCCAATCACGTGTGTGTGCTAGTATATCATGATATAAATTTACACCTTTGTAATCAACTCTGCTGAGATTACTATTATACCTTGCATACAAGCGATGGGCATCACCTAATTCAACAATGCGTTTCATATAACGCCAGTGCTGTTCATACATAAGAGGCTCGCCGCCTACCCAGTAAATCTCTTCAACCCGGTGCTCTTCAACTGCTTCGCTAAATTCTTTTTCAATCTGTGTGTCTTGAAATTTTGTTATCTCTGCACGTACTTCTGGTAACATCCAATTGTTTTTAGGATTGGTTAGATCAGTCATGTTGTGCTTTTTTTGTTCTGTTTCCCAACTACTACTCAACATATCACCGCATGTGCGACATTTAAAGTTACACAAATTACTAAAACGATAATCCCAACTAATAGGTTTCATTGTAGTATATCCACTGGCATCAGTGTTTTCCCAAATGTCATTGTACTTGTGACGGAACATTCTTTCAAAGTAACTGCGATATACATCCGTGTTTAGCAACTGACTGTTGCACACATCACATTCAGGCAATGTTTCTCCAGCCATCATACGACGACGAACACTTTGCATATGTTCATTGTTCCAGTGTTCGTCTAGGCTCACTGGTTGATATTCGCCGCTACCCGATTTAGTGTCAATATATTGTTCAAAGCTTTGTGCTTCTTCGCGACTTGCGCAGCACATACGCCGTTCAGTTTGCGGGCTTAGATACGTGTGTGTCCATGGTGCCATGCACAGGGTAGGTGGCTTGTTATCAGGTTTTTGCATTAAAATGAATTCACTATTTCGTTATACCAATCAAAATCTTTAAATTTTGATAATTCGCTTTTGAACAATTCTTTTTCTTTCGTAGTTGCTTTTTGTAATGACAATTCACCATACACAGTGTGTACATAAAAATTTGATGTAACATCAAAATTTGGTAAAGATGCAAACCAATTGATTGTATCTTCTAAATCAAACACATTGTGTTTTCCTATAGTGTATGCGCAACTAATAGGAATACTGTTTAATAGGTTTACTTTTTTTATAACGTTTGATACCTTGTCCCATTTAAGGGGAGTACGAGTTTCTTCAAACCGTTCGCCGATTCCGTCGATACTAAAAAATAACTGAACTGACTTTGCTTGCTCCCACAATGCAAGTGTTTCAGTAGACGGATAACAGCTACCATTTGTATTGTAGGATATATCAACGTTACTTAAATTTTTAATTTTTTTCAAAAGAGTCAAATGCTCTCCGGTTAGCAACGGTTCTCCACCGTTAAAATAAACCGACTGCACATCATCTAAGTTGGTGCCTATTAAATGATCGTAGTTGAGTTCGTCTCCTGCAACAATCTTAATACCTTCTTCGGCAGCCCAGAGACTCGAGTAACTCGAACTACATATTACACACTTAGCATTGCAAATTGGTAATGTATTGTAATCTAAGCTATAGCACTTGTCTTTGTTGAGTTCGCTTTGCTGGAGGTTTATTGGTAAATTTTTAGATTTGTATTTTTTAATTGCAAGTGCTCTTGGGCTATAACCTCCATAAGATTCGTTCTCCCAACAATGCTCGCATGCTTCGGGTTTTTTATTATTTCTTACATCATTTCTTATATTTTCTAAATGTTGATTTGACATTAGATTATCATGTCCAGAAAAACGCTGTGAAGGTTTAGCTAAACAACACGGTGCTACTTGTTGAGTGTCGCCAGGAAATCTACGAGCGTATAACCCGTGGAATACCAATGGGCAATAACTAGAACTCAAGAACTCCTTGAGTTCAGCTGCCTCTCGATCGATTGTTTCCTGAGAAACAGTTATAATTTCACTTGGCATGCTCAGCAACCCTTTTGCGTAGGTCACTACTGCTGAATCTATGATCTCGTTTGTTAAAGTGCAGTGCTATTCCACGTTTTTGACAAACATCTTTTCCACTAAAGTCTTCGTGTTTGTATTCTTCTCCTAAAAACCGCACATCTAATTGAAACAGTTCTAGTATATCAATAACGTCTTGTTCGGTTTGATACGGAACAATCTCATCAACAAACTTGAGTGCGTTAAGTTGCGCATAACGCTCCACTAACGTTTGTACTGGTTTGTTTTTGGTGTCAGGTCTGTCAATTGTAGGATCACTTTGTAACCCTACAATTAAGTAATCACAATTATCTTTTGCTTCACGCAACATTCCAATATGCCCAGCGTGTAACAAATCAAACGTGCTAAATGTAATACCTTTTCTCATATCAATTCCATTTGCTGTGGTACAATCTTATCCAACACAGTAGTAGTAAACAATTCTGCGCCTTTGTGCACATTAGCTGCCCATTCTGCACCTTGGTCTTCCCCGTCAGCATCGCTGTCAGAAATATACTTGTAGCAGTCAAATGGTGTGTCAAATTTTTGACAAACCTTTGCTAGTGCATATGCTTCCATTTCAACCACTTGGTAGTTAATATGTGGTACACTAAAGCTGTCTCCGGTTCCGCATACAAACAGACTATCGTGCTTGGTTTGGCAAATAATCATTTGTTCTTCGTCCCCTGGGCTAACATACAGCGGAAGACCAAGTGGGGTACAATCCATATCACGCTCAATCACTGCGCTCACTCCAACAAGTTGTCCTTTAAGTGCAGCACTTCCCCCGGCTGATCCATAGTTTATTACTTTACTATATCTATTAGAATTATTATAACACAATTCTGTAGTTAATGCAATACTTGCATTAACCTTTCCAACACCGGTTACTAACTTTTTAAAGCCATGTGGCAAGGCACCTGGTAGTTCTTCTTCTAAGGCGATTACCACTAATATCATGCAGGGCCTCCATATTCGATTGCATCAGCAAGTTCTTTATGGTGATCACGCAAATCTTGATTTCTGCGCCAATCCACGTCTTTTACTTTCATGCGTAATACGTTACCGTCCAAGCTGACTCCACTATTGATAAAGTCAATAATATTATTGAATTCTTTTTTATGAAATTCAGTTACATCGGCATTTTGCAAACGTTTAATTGCTATCTGTTTTGCTGCTTCGGGCAATGTTCCCACACTGTGGTAGTATGCTTCGTGCAACATGTTCCAGTATACAAACTCAAAGGATCTGGTATCAATCCAATTGGCCAGACCTTCGAGATACATTACATTAAACACATTAACAGTTGCGCAACATTGTAACTGTATGTTGTTTAGTCTATCTCGTAGATGTTCAAAGCGATCCATGTTGTTGTTAACCAGTTGCCACTCGGCATTAGCACGTTGATATTCGAATCGTTCGTCAACATCATCAATACTAAATGCAATTTCTACTAGCTTAAAGTGTTTCCATATAGATTCGGCATTCTCTGGATAATGTGTACCATTGGTATTATAGTGTATTTCGATGTTGCCTGCAATGCCTGCGTCTATGCAACGCTGCAACAAGGCAAAGTGTTCTTGTATCATAAATGGTTCGCCACCCGTGAATTCCAAGTAACGAATTTGGTCCATCATTGGATCAATTTGGTCCCAAAACTTTTGGTTCTTTCTGGGCCATGCGCCTTTTTGCAGCATTTCATAATGAAAGCTGTCCTTGCCTTCAAACTTGATCTCTTCGGTGGCAAATGTGCTACTGCTCCAGCTTCCGCAAATACGACATTTGAGATTGCAAATGTTACCTAGTTTAAAATCAATAAACACCAAAGGCTTGGCATCAGCAGTCCACTCCGTATCTTTTACAATATGCTTGAGTCGATTTAGTGTATGCATACGTTTACTAGTACGCCCACTGCGTTCTTCGTTCCAGCACTTTCTACATGTCTGCGGCTTTTTAGCATCCAAGAAGTCTTGACGCAAGTTGTTCATATAATTGCTGTGGTGTATTTCATTTAGTGTGCTGTTATTGAGATCAAACTTAACACCATCAGCATCTTTGATTTCGTCCTCGGCTAAACAACAAGGCCGGGTAGTGCCAATCGGTGATGTTTCAATGCTTACCCAAGGCAGCACACAGAATGTATCGTGAGGTAATTTCATAAATCATACTTTCTAAATTCGTCGATTAACCATGGAAACAACTCGCGCCAATCTGTTTTGCGTCTTGCATCTGTGTTTTTAAGATGGTTAAATAGCTTACCAATCTCTACTACATTTGGTTCATTGCTTTTACTTTGTTTTGCAATACCCAACAAATAGTTTTTACTTGAAATTTCTTCTGCTGTTTTTTCGGGTTTTAGTGCTAATGCTTTATCAAAGTCATCAGAAAAGATATCTCCAAATATATCAATAAACATGTAACTCGGGCCGTTCACACTGTTTTGATAATGATAAACAGTGCGTACCTTATTCCATTCTTGTATTTTGCTTAACAAGTCTGGCAATGTTTTCACAGTCAACGGCGTAACAGTTGAACTAATAATAAGATTAATCCAATCACACCCTAATAGATATTCAAAGTTTGTTTCCCATGTTGTTAAATTTAAAGGAAAACGTACATACTCTTGCTGTGGGCCCCAACAATCAAGACTTGCAGTCACTTCAAACTCCCTGAGGCACCCTATATCTATTAAATGTTTAACACGATTTGTTACTTTTTTTACATAGTCAAGTTTTGCATTTAGATTTGTAAAGATTTGTAATTTCAATTCCGGGGCAGGATATTCTTCAAACAAGTCTAAACATTCTTCTAGCTCACTCTGATACAAAGGCTCGCCGCCTAATATATTAAAGTTAGTCAGGTACTGCCCGTTTACTTTTAACCAATCAAATAGCTTTTGTTTATTAGATTGCAAATTTGGATCTTTGACAAATGCTTTATCACCAAATCTAACATTTTCAGCGTTCCATAAACTGCTAAATTTTGGGCCACAATACAAGCACTTGAGATTACAAGTATTGTCAAAGTATATTTCAAGTGTCCTTGGTGTCACATGTGTTGCAATGGGATTATCATTTAGCTCAACTGGAGCATGCTGCCCAGGAAAGTCTAAGTTGGTAATCCTGTCACTTTGGCCGCCTGCTTTTTCAATGTTAATGCAATAGTTACATCCTATTTTTGGCCAGTTACCTTCTAACATCTGTTTACGATCATCAACTTTGCTTGGCGTATTATGAAAATCAAATTTGTCAATGTCAAACTTATGATGATTGGTTCTATGACAACTAGCAGTTTCGCCGGTGGTTAGAAATACTGTGCTCCAATTCCATTTAAGCTGGCATGCAGTCGGTGTATTAATTGGAAATGGTTTATTAACGAGTTTGCTTTTGTGTTTAAACTGCTCTGTGCTATACCCATATAGATTGATGCATTCATCTTGAATATGTTGAGGTAACAATGCAAAGTCTGCTTCCTGCTTACACTCGGGCCAGCTTGGGTCCTTTATATCATCATAAAATTCTTCCCAGGTGCTCATACTAATGCTCCTAACTCTGGAATCGCATCCAGTACGTTTTCTTTTCGTATGCCGTCGAGTCGATTGGTCTTCTGCCAGAACTTGTCCACCAGGTGTGTGTTGTCGGTGCTATCCATATATTGTAGCGCACTTTCAAATCCCACTGTTGCTCTGTTCAGTTGATCCAATGGGCGCAGCCATTCCAGGTGTGCTTCGTACTTTTCTTTGATTTGATCTTTGTATGCTTGTGGCGCAATATCAATGCGTAAATAGTCTGGATCTTGTAAAATATTTACGTTAAGGTCTTGTGGTTTTATCAAACCTTTTTCAACCCAATCTCTGTGAAAGTCAGGTAAGTGCAGGGCATTCATAATGCTTAATGTTGGACTAATATAAAAGTCGACGTTGGGGCATATTTCCATCATAGTACGTCTATTTTGTTCTACTTCTTCCCACTTGGTGCCTGTGCGAATGTATTCGCCGTGTGCACCCATGCCATCCAAGCTTGCACCTACAGCTACACTATCAAACTTTTTCCAGTAATCAAATACCAAACGGTCTTTTAATTTTGTTTTTGTAAAGTTTGTATTGTATATAAGACGCACGTCGAATCGGCCTCTGCGTTCTAATTCCTCAAGAATACGATAATGCTCGTCCATCATGCATGGCTCACCACCTGCAAAATATATCTGTTCTACATGATCTAGGTGCTCGTACAATTGCTCGATCATATCAGCTTCAAATCGACCTGCGTAGTTCATTGGCTTGTTTTCTTTAGCCCACCCAGGGCCTGCCAGTACACTTTGATCCTTGTACCAACTGCTACTAAAAATGTGCCCGCAACTGCGACAACTTAGGTTGCACAAGTTGGAAAATCTGATGTCCCAGTATGTCATTTCAAAGTTGTCGTATTGCCCGTCTTCGTGCGTATTAAGTGCACGACCAATATGATGCCCGTGGTGCTTGTTTGCACTCTGGCGACCACTAAAAAATCCGCTTTTCTCTTGTTCGTAGCAACGCCCACACGCAGGGTTTTCTTGTTCTAACAACATGTCTTTGCGTAGTTGCTTTTGCTCTGGGCTATTCCAGATCTCTTCTATTGTGTTGTTTTTACAGTTTCCAACTTGACCAACACCCATTTCGGCATGACAACAAGGGTATGCTTCGCCTGTAGGATAAGCATGCAAGTGTATCCACGGGTACATACAAAATGTTTTACTTTCAGAAAGAAGTTCACGTTCTCTTTCACTTACATCTGCTAGCCTAATCTTAATTGGATCGGCACTGTTATAACTATAGCTCATTGTACCAATCTTTCATGCTAGGAAATGCAGTAGCAAAGTCTTTACCTCTGCGCTTGTCGTACTGCGTATAAAAACGTTTAAAGTCGTTGTGTAGTTTTGGCATATCAAATGTGTCGCTGTGTGGTGTTTTAACAACATCAAGATAGTCAATCAATCGTTCAGTTTGGTTAATCTCATGTTCGTGTAATAATGTATTGTCTCTGTTTGTGTCTAGCCAATTCTGCAAACGATCTTTATGCAACATCCGAATTTCGTCCGGCAATACCAATGGGCTTTGGAAACTAGGAAAACGTAAAATGTTCAATGTAAAGCTTGGAAAATCTCTGCCATATGTTTGTTTAAATGTTAATAGATAATCTAAAAACTCAGGAAGTGTTTCTAAACACAATGCGTTGATTGTGCACATATTGTGCAACCCACGTATTTTACCCGAACTGGCCAACATGTGCATGTTTCGATCCCAGGTTTCCCATTCTAGTCCGTCACGGATGTATTCTGCTTGTACTGGCATACTTTCATTTGATGTATAAATGTCCAGTGGCGCACTAGCAGCTCTGTCAAGCAATTTTTCCATGTCGGCAGTAGCAAGGCCTAAGTTACTGTTGATTGCAATTCGTGTGGTGCTTGCGCCTTTATTTTCTTTAAACCAGTCAAGCAACTTCCACAAGTGGCCGCTCATTGCTGGTTCGCCACCTGTGATGCGCAATTCGTCGAGTGTTCTATGCAAGTCGCTTTCCCACCATTTAAAAAACGCTTCGATGTATGGGTTTGTTTCGTTGTAAGTGTACAGTTGATTACTGTCATGTGTGTGCGTAAAATGATTGCGACCATCACTGATTAAATCTTCGTATGCACCGTGTTTTTTTAGATCTTTGACCCAGGTTGAACTAAATGCTGGATTGCAATAACTGCAAGCAAACTGACAAGTTCTATCAAATGCAATTTCCAATGTTTTAAGATCAACATCTTCGTTATAATCCAGTGCATGTGCTGATTGCAAATCTTCATCTGAATAGATTACACTTTTATATGTTCTGTCGGATATATTGTCTCTGCCAATGTCCTCAATCTTCCAGCAATATTCGCAACCTTTTGGCCGCTCGCCGCACTGCATTTGTTTACGCTCTTCTTTTTTACGAAGAGTGTTGTGCAATGCTTTTGGATTTGCTTGTACTTCTTCGACAGATATGTGATGAGGCAAAGGATGGTGGCAGCTAGTTGTCATACCCGATCCCAACCATATAGTAGCATTATACCATTTAGCTCCGCACATACTAGAACTCAATGGATCAAGCACACGTTCTTTGTATTGTAGGTCAGTTTCGTTATTTTGCTTAGGCATTAAAATATAACTCTTTGTTTAGTAGTTGATATTCAACAATCAGTTGTTTTATACTATTAGTAACCGGTTTATTCAAAATAGTTTCTAAACTATCTGTAAGTGACGAATTATCTAATCCAAAAATTGTTTTAAAATTTATAATATGGTTTACATTTTTACGATCTAGAGTATTATGCCAATTAATGGTATCCTTATTGAGTTGTTCATGCATTATATCAAATACATCTGGATGGTCAAGGTTACTAATATTATATGGAGGAAAGTTGCATCCTGTTGCTACCCACTTGTTGTATTCTTGCTGTGTCCAAAGATTTGGAAATCCTTTTTTTATAAACAACGTTGTTATGTGTTCAAAATCATCCTCGTCTGCGTCGATTGCAATCACTGTTATATTATTAAACATGGTTTGGAGTTTACTTACAAAATCATGTTGATGTGTGTAATATATCTTCGCTGGCACACTCTGGTTTTCCCAATAATTTCCCATAAAACATACATCATCTTTGTTATTATTGTGTGCCCATACACCTCTATCACACCGATGGTAATCACCATGCGTAGCATCTATACGATTTGTTATCTGTATATCAAGCATCTTGGCAATTATTGTCGTAAGAAATAATCCACCACTTCCACTAACATGATGTATGCAGATTCTAGACATTGAAAATATTTTTCATCTTGTGTTTTTGTTCAGTACTAAATTCTTTTAGTCTATGTTTATTATAACGCAAATCTGGTAACATGTCAAGATACATTTGTTCAAGTTCAGATTTTGGCATGTCCACTAAATGATGTATCACACTCATTAACGCATCATGTTGTCCGGTGGTTTCAACTGGAATATGATCCCAATAATGATTGAATGTGCGGAAGCCTCTGTCTCTCAACCATTGATATGATCTTGGATTGCCGTGTACATGAAAAGGACGCAATCCTACCATTGGCTTCCAAATTTTTTCTGTCATAAACACAGGCTTCCATTCATCAAATTCAGTTTCGCTTACTACATTCAAAAAATGATTTTTCCATAGGTCAAGACGTCCAACAGTAACAAGATCATTGGGTACACCGGCATGGTCATCATGATCGCCTTGCGTTTGATTGTACGCTGCCGGGAGATCATCAATTGTCATTGGAACTACTTCCAGACCTTGTTGCCAATCTGTGCCGTCTTTTGCTGCGCCGCCTAGTGTGACAATACCACGTTCTAATAAATGGGGGTTCTCACGCAAAATATTCGTAATTTCAATCCTGTGCCGTCTTGGTTTTCTTTGATATAACATGTATGCAAAATCAGCACTTTGCATTACTACTTGGTCTTCTGTGTACGCAGGCATACGATCGTTTGCAATCATGGCATGAAAGTTCCACTCCTTTGCTTCACCTTCGTACATGCCTATTCTGTGTACATTTTTAATTTTGTATTTGTTGATTATTTTTTGTAAATCTTCTGTGAAAAGATATTCAGGATCGATTACACATAGCAAAAATAAATTATCAAATTCACCTTCTAAATTCATCGTTTGTTTCCAGCAATCGTTATCAAATTGACTGCCAAACCATGTTGTGTTAATTAAAAGATTTTTCTCATTCGGAAAACGTTGCTTAATTTGCATTTCTGTGCTATCAATTATTTCCAACTCGTCTTTACCGTACGGCCAAGTCAACGGGAAGTGTGTCCCGATTCTTACAAGCATTCTATCATTTTCCTTATCCCGTGCTCCAATGGAGTATCACAGATTAGTCCCAAACTTTGCATTCTTTCAGTGCTACCAACCCTGTGGCCAGCACCTTCTGGTTCATTGGTTTGCGTTTTAACTGGTATTGTTACACCGTGCACTAGTTTGTAAACTATTTCGGCTACTTCTTTAAATGTAATTGCATTACCAGATGCAATGTTTACAGTAACTGGTTCTTCTCTATGCAACAAGTATTCAAATACTTTAAGTGCATCATCAATGTACACCCAGTCTCTTGTTTGTGTTCCGCTGCCCCACACACTACATTCTCCCTGGCGTGCTCTTTCTATTATAGCAGGCAATGGATAGTCCATGTCTTGTCCTGGACCGTATATGCTAAAAGGACGCATAACATGGACAGGAATGTCAAGTGTTTTTAGCATACCCTCTGCTACTAGTTTGGAGAGTCCATACAAGTCAAAGGTTTTTGAATTTCCAAACTGTTCTTCGTGCATTGGAGTATTCGGCGATTCTTGCAAGTGTGTTGGATATGCTGCACAACTACTAGGGTAAATGATCTTTTTACAAAACTCATCTGCCCACTTGAATGTTATTCTATCTATTTCTATATTTTCAGCAATACGCCATTTGTTATTGTCTATACCTTTACGCCCGCCCACAAAGGCTGCAAAATGATATAGACAATCAAAACGTTCATAAGGTAAATTGCGTCTTACATCTTGTGTAAAGGGTGTAACATCATGCCCCTTTTCTTTAAGATACCTAACAGTATTCCTGCCAAGGAACCCGTCTGCGCCAGTGATTAATACTTTCATACAAATATGTATCTATTTTAAGTTGCTGGCTGCATATTTACACTCGGCCCACCAGTCAGCCATTTCGGGGAATGTTTTTAAAAAGTCTGTTCCGCGCCGGCGATCGTGCTCAGTAAAGAACTTATAGAAGTCTGCTTTATTGCGATTAACGTACTCAGTGGATAGTTTTTGTCCATTGCGCATCCACGCAATATCTCTGTCTAATCGGTTAACTTCATAGTCTTTAAATCCGTGAAACCGAGTGGCTTCAGTTTCTAGATTGTCCAACATCCAAGACTTAATATTTTCAAGTTCATACACATAGCTCTCAGGCAACAGTTGCAGGCTTTGCCAAGAAGGTGTGCGCAGCACAGGTGTATCAAACCACACTCGTTGATACGTTGTACTATATGCTTGCCTTAGTTCAAGTATAGAAACAAACAATTTGTGTAGAGTAGTTACACTTAGATTGCTCATTGTTATGATAAATGTAACACTGTTACGTTCCGGAATGTCACGTAAAAATTGATGTACTCTATCCCACAACAAGTCAAAGTCGAGTCCATGGCGTACATATTCTACTTGCTCGAACATCCCATCCAAGCTTACATACTGCATAAAGTGTTCCACAGTGTCTGGTTGACTGCATATTTTTGAGACATACTTCTTGTACTTTTGCCACAGTTTTTCATCTACGCTAAAGTTTGATGTTGTGCTTAGATGCAAGTCTGACTTGGGATTGGCCAGCACATGATCAAATACTCGATATGTATTTTTATCCATCAACGGTTCGCCACCAGTCATTCGGAAGTGCTCTAAATCTGGATACAATGTGGGCCACCATTCCCAGAATGCATCGACATACGGATTGTGTTCTCTTGCAGGAATAGGTCTACGTTCACCAGCGAAATGTGCTGGATGGTTGTGCGGTGTGCTAGTTGGCCATGCACCGTGTTTTTCTGTTTCAGCCATCCATGTTGAACTATACTGCGGCGAACAATAACTACAACTCAGATTGCATGCGCTGTTAAAGTCTACTTCAACGTAACTAGGAGTAATGTCTTTGTCCCATGATGCGTTTGTTATTTTTTCAAAATCTTTCATTGCCCAAGGTTCGCCGCTGCGATAATGTCTATCACTTAGCTTTCCGTTGTCTTCCATAGCCCAGCAGTAATTACATTCAGTTGGGCGCACTCCTTCGAGCATCAACTTGCGTTGTTGTTTTTTATAATCTGTGTTGTGTAGCGCACTGGGATTTTTCTTAATAGCTTCTGCATCTGCTTTGTGCAATGGCGGATGATAACAACTATTGTTCATGCCAGTTGTTAAATGTAAACTAAGTTGTTTCCACTTAGCTAAACACATACTAGGACTTACTGTGTCTAACTTCTGTTGTGCTTGTTCAGCATCAGTGAGAAAATTACTTTTAAAATTTTCATCAACGCCATCACCTTTGTTTTGTTTAGTATTTGTCATTTTTAAATATTTCAAAATCTTTTGTGGTTAGTTCCATAAACCGTTTTTTATTATGCTGTAGTATGGGTTGCATTTCCTGATGCATAGTTCTAAGTTCTTGAGTGCTTTTTTTTGCTAGAGAATCAATGACTTTAATAATTTCATGCGGTTGATAGTCAGCTGGATCTTCAGCATAACCTTCGTTCCACCAACGATCAAATGTTTGAAAACCCATGTTACGCAGTCTGTGTAAGTGCCATTGAGGCCCTTGTATTATAAATGGCGTTGAAAGCATTATTGGCCTCCACGTTTTTTCAGTGGGATAAAATGTATTTCCGGTATAGTAGGTTTCGCAAACAATTTCAATTAAAAAATTATTATATTCTTGATAAAAATTATGGTGTTGTTTTACTATAGGATAAGACACTTCGTCTTTTATAATAGGTGAATTTTCTAATAAATTTACTGTTTGCGGTAATGCAATTGTTCCATATAATTCAACTAACTTGTCCAATCCAAGATTGTTCCTATGAAAGTCCATATTAGGATTATAATGAAATGTTTGGTTTGCTAAATTGTGTTCGTATAGATAGCCACTTAGATATAACCTGTGTACATTACTGCGTCCAATAAACATTCCAAATGTATTGTCTATAGTTTTGTTTACTACTACGTCTTTAAGGAAATTTATTGTATCATCTACCCAATTATTTGATATAATATCAAATACAATATTATTAATGTTTTTTTGTACTGGATTTCTAAAATTAACAACTTTTGCTGGATAGTCGCCAATCAATTCTACTAGCCCAAGTGTTTCAAAGTCTGGACCTTCGCTGTTTAAATCTAGTACCAGATCTTGTTTTGTTGCCTTGGCAGTAGCAATAGCCGTACAAACTTCAGCAAAATTCCAAACTTTGCTGTCACTGGTAACTACAACTACATTCATCTACCAGCCTTCTTGACTACGAATAACATCAATCTCGCGAGTCATAATATTTTTATTATTCCAGTTACTACGATAGTGATGTTTGAAAAACTTACTCTGTTCAGGAGAAAATGTGTTCATTGGCAAATCTAATTGTCTGTTTAATGCATTAGCATGTTGTTCGACTATGTTAAGTGGATCAGTGTTTTCTATTTCGTTCCAAATTTGTTCTAGATTGTCGAACCATTGTACTTCTTTATGATCCCAATCTGTTAGCATGGTTTTGTATGTTCCGAGTCTTGCACCAGCAATTGCCCACAGACCGTAATCTGCATCGCTACCCACATTTTGCCAGACAGTCAAGTGATCGAGATTGCGACTGTGCACTCGTTCTTTAAATTCGCTGACACTTGGTTTGCGGCCTCTGTCAAGGCACATCTTTACACCTTCACGAAAGCCAGCACGCCAGGCCTGTTTAGCACTTCCATTTGGATGTGTAGTTGAATAGCAATTGTACATCGGCCAGTACAGCGGATCAAAACAAAACTCTACATCAGTATCATCTGCGCCTTCACTTGCTTCATGTGTGCGCATGTTCATAACAAACTCTTTTGTCCAAGAACTCATGCCGCCGTTACCATACATCAAACCATTAACATGATTACGTGCTCTCCAGCGATAAACTGCCTTTTCGTAGCTACTGTCCTTGTATTCAATGGTTTGATTGAAAAAAGACTCCTCAGGAAGATTGTCACCATCAATTAATATAAAACGTTCAGTATCGCTTGCTTGTGCTGCGGCTTTGTGTGCAGCATCGCTGCCTTCTACCCCATCAACACGTTTTGCCCACGGAACCATGTTGCGTATCTTAACCCAAAACTCTTCTTTTTGTGGTTCATCGTAAGAAAGATAGATACAGTCCAAATCGGCAATATCAATTGAATCCATGTTAACTCCGTGATTTATCTTGTGTAGGGTTTAAAATCTTGGCCATTAGCAACCAAACACGCTGTTCCGTTATCATACAAACTCACTAGTGTCCAGGTGCCCGAGTTCTGGTTAACAAAAAACATCATTGAACTCCAATATTCTTTGCTGTCAGATGAACTCCGTTGCATGCCTCTGCCACTGTGCAAAGGTTTTTCGCCATAATTGTTCATAACCGTATTAGTCATCTGAATAACTGGTGCACAAGGTTGTGTAGTAAGAAAAAATTTAGTTTCTTGTTCTTGCGACAACACCGTTGCTGGTAGTAGTACTAGTATTCCTGCAATAAATGCATTTAATATATACTCCATTTAATATTTTCCTTATTATTATAAAGTATTTACTTTAAATAATACGTTTTACTAGCCCACTTAATATCACTGTTGTTGTCCACAATCATTACATTATCAGCTCTACACCTAGTACCAGTCTCAGATGGTACTAATTTTGTCCAACTCACAGCATCATTTTGCCTAACAATCTTGCCTTTAAGAACAAGTATATCATACCGTCCTTCGCTGTGTTGTTTTTGTGTTACTGTAATATAATCGCCATCATGTTGCCCTTCCATACTGTAGAACAATGGTTCTCCAGTTTCTTTATTATAGTACAATCTATATTCATAGTCAACCGGTTTATTATCCGCTATTATTTGATCAAACAATTGTGCTAGTTCTTCTTCAGTCATAGTACTGCCCTAATTGCTGTGCTAATTCTTTTTGATGATAGTGAACAAATCCGTGTTGATTATGCCCGTTGATACGTAGTACTCCATCGTCTACTTCCCATGTCAGCTCTTTTGCCCAGTCGTCGGCACTAGTGCCAAGTATTCTCGGTTTCATGTGTACAATTTGAGGACCTGTGCCCGGAGTAACAAAGTCGCTGCCATTTAATGCATAAATTAAATCTGTATTGGCTATTTCGTCGCTGCCTAGTTTAATGTTAAGTTTGATCTTATCCCAATCTTCAAAGCACTGTTTTACATTGTTAAAGAATCGCTGTGCATCGGGACTTACTCTCCAGTAAGTAATTGCATTATATACATCGGGTAAATTGTTATGATCAAATATTTTCCTATAGTGTCGCACAGTTGATGTAGTTCCGTGGAAGTCTCGTGCACCAGTGCTAATCCAAACCGGCTTGTTTCGATACAAGGGCCACCAATGGTCAATCGGACCACTAACAACCATGTCTGCTTCTAATTTTACAGTTTCGTGAAACGGGCTAGCATAAAATACTTGCCAGTCAGTGGACCAGCCGCCTGTATTGCCTTGTGGAAATTGCCTAACATAATCAAAAAGAGGATTTGCATAGTTCTCATGATCTGTAACCAAACAAATCTTTACATCCGGGTGCCAGTATTTGAGACTTTTTGCAAGTGTTTCTGCACAAGAAATATAGTCAACACCGTCGGTGATTCCTGCAACAATTAGATATCCTCGATCAGCTTCGTACTGCATACAGTTTCTCCAAATAACTCTTGCACATAACATGTAGATCATGATTTTTAACACAAATTTTCTTTTTGCGGTTATCATTAATATAGTTAATCCACCATATATCATCAACTAGGTCAGCTTCTACATCAGTTTCTACATTTGCCATTGGCCACGGGATTTCGCACTGATGTGGGTGTGTATTTCCATTAGCCAATAATAATGCAATGCTTATTGCAAAGTCGTTGCGATATTGTTTAGTGTTGAATCCAAACAATGTTCCGTAGTGCGCATAGTTTTGTTCTACCATCTTCCAAACATTAAACACATCTTGTGTAAATTGACTGTGACGGTCAAAAATAACAACTGTTGCCCACCACATGTGTGATTTTTTTGTCCCAAACGTTTGCAGCCTCGGTAACGGCTGATGTACATTGCGAACATGTCTGTGGCATAAGAACGGTTGTGAACTATCTAGTAACGGTGCCAACGAATCGCCGTTGACCATGTAATCTGTGTCAACTAATAGTGTTCTATCGTAAGGTGATAGATCGAGTGCAGCGTTTCTGCCAAAATTATACCAAGTTGTTGTTTCTTTTCTGTCATGAAAATATCGCCTATTGGTGTTTTTACCGCGATCAACTATAACTTGACTGTCAAACATATCTGAATCAACAGATTTGTCAGTAACCAGTGTTACCGGAATATTGAGGTGTTTTTTTATTCGTCGTGCACACTCAACAGCAAGTTTAGTATACTGTATTTCACTGTCAAACGCAAAAAGTAAAGCGCCCGTTGTCATCTTTGTTTGGAAATTTCATTGTATTCGGCTTGCCAGGCATTCATTTGTTCTTGCCATCGCTGCATTGCTAATTTTTTAAGTTCATGTGGATCTACACTAACTGGCGTATTGTAATAATCTTCAAGTACCACAAGTGTATCTTGGCAACAATCACACAACACAATCAAGTCCGGCGATGCTTTCCACATACCGCCATCGTGCGCAAAAAGCATCTTGGCTTCATACGTTTCCCGCAAGACAATCCTAGCTTGCTGATGATCAAATCTGGTTTTAATGTTTTGGGAGAGTTGGTCTGTTTGCATGCTAGTAGTTAGCATGCAAACAATGACCTGATTAAATTTTTAAATTTTAAGTTAACGTCCAAGTGGCAGAGTTCTGTGTCACTGAACCCCAAGTGTCTGCAATGTATGTAGTAGACGGTGGGCGAATTGTTGTATTCATCGTAAGTGTTCCGTCAACACTATCAAGTCCGCCAGGCACGCCCGGAGTTTTCTGATCATCCATTGTTGCAGTGATTGTAATCACACTACCACTAATTGATGCTTGAATTTGAGCAAAGTTTGCTGTGTAAGTGTATGTGGTAGCAAATTGCTTGAAAAGTGTTTGATTAGTGCCAGTAAGATCGTATGCACCTATGCCTTCGGCAAGTGTATCTGCTGTTCCGCTGCCACCAATCTTAGTAGTACCAGTATAAGATGTACCTGCAATGGTTTTGTTTGGTCCTGGGTCGCCAGCTCCTGTCAGCACAATTGTACCGCATGCTGTTAACAAGTTTGTCCAAGAAGTGTTTTGATCACTTGCTGTACCACCTGAACGACTAAAGCTCATTCTAATCATGCCGCCTGCATTAAAGAAATAACGCAGTTGGTTGGCACTTGCAAATGTGATAGTTTTAGATGTTGTTGCAGTGTTGACCCAGGCAGTAGTTGTTGTGGTAGCCGCTGTAGAATCAGAGCCACTAGCAGCGGCATTATTACGCCCAGATTCTATTGCTGTAATGTTTGTTGATAAGGCAGCGTATGCCGAGATAGTATCACCGGCTGTTGGGCTTGTTATTGCTGTAATTGACGTCCCTTGGTGACTAGCTGCACTTGATGTTCTTGCTAGCAAAGTTGCCCATTGTGTTGCTGATATGGTTGAACCAACGACTGTTTCGCCAATGATATTGGTTTGTCCGTAACCGTTTTCGCCGCTTCCGACTCCCCAAACAGCATCGACACTGTTTGTGAAAGTGTTATAGTCTGCGGCAGTAATTGTAGACCCTGATGAATATGTCATCTTTTATTTTTCCCTTTGTATTAGTAGGTGTCTCCTACGCTATAAAATTAGGCGCCCTGCAATGCAGTAAAGATTTAAACTTTTATCTTTTTAGTAGTTACCTACCACGTCTGGTTAACTATTGTGTATAGCTGGGTTATCCTTCTATCAGTATTTACCGTATTAGCTAATTTTCACAATTGCTTCTACAGTGCCGAGACCCTCGGTTTTTTTGTTCGTTAGCGCACGGCCAATCACATTAAACGCTGTAACTTCGTCTAAAGTTGCTGCTCTGGCTGCGCCGTTTCCTGCACTCACTAGTCTATCACCTTTAGACACAAAGCCCATTGTCATAACCGGAACACGCCCTGTCATAGCAATTGCCGGGTGTGTAACATCATTTCCGTACCCTGCATTCATTGTGTAAGCTGGGCGAGTTGATACTACTCCAAAAACATTAGTTGAAAGATCATCTGCACAAATTGTGATTTCTTCACTGCCGCCGAGCTCGACTACTGTGCCAGATGCGTATTCTGCATCTGCTGAAAAACGCTCTGCCAAGTCGGCGTATTCTGCAGACGTTGCTTTAGCAAATATTGTATTAAACGAGCCGCCTGCAGCGCCGATATTTCCAATACCGTCAGCATTGCCATTTGTTATACTAGCAACTGTTACCGAGCCAGACGAAACCAAGCTGGTGTTAACAGTAACAACTGAAGATGCGCCATCAATTGTCATAGCAGTAGTTTGCGAACCGCCGTCATTGACACGAATTATAATATCGCCATCTTGTGTTTGGTTTTGAAAGTACACATCTGTGCCGCTAACATTTAGTCGACCATCGTTGTCAGCACCAAAATAGATACCTGTATCATTTAATACACTTACTGTTCCAGTTGTACTAGTAGCTGCATCTGAGCGCATAAACTGGGACGCTGTGAGTCCTTCTAGTCCATCACTGTCACTTGCTGTACCTTTAAATGTTGCACCAGCTACTGTGGTACTCATGTTTAGACCTGGAGAAATTGTAGCAAAGCCTGAAAGTGCCGCAGCCGGAGTAAACGTTGCGTCTTTAGACCAAATACCACAAATAACGTTGTTAACATACATCAACACAACAACATGATCTGAACCAGGGCTACTGTCAGTAATTGTATCAACAATAGCACCAGATGTGCCTTCGCCGCTAGTAAACGCTGGGCCAATTGTTACAAAAGCACTACCACTGTAGACTTTAAGTTGATCATTTACTGTATCAAACCAAAGATCACCTGCTACATTACTAGTCGGTGCTGTTGATGATGAAGTTGCTCCTGAAATAGACTTGAACAATGTGCCGTTATATACTTTAATAACGTTGTTGGTTTGGTCATACCATAATTGCCCTTGCAAAGGTGTGCCTGGTGCAGTTGTGTTTGCTGCATTTTCCAACAAGTGAACAAAGTTCTCTCCTAGGAACTCGCCATAGCCTGCGTAGTTTTTACCTACAATGACTTGGCTTGAATCTGTGTTAATAGTACCATCTGCAACTACTGCAAAGATTGTACCATCTGTTTTGTTAATGGTATACGCCATTTGTTTATTACTCCGTTTCCAAGTGTATTTATATCTTTATAATATACGTGTATTTATGTTGCACTAAGATTTGTTAAAGTCTGAATGCGCACTGTGTAATCAATTTGTATTTGTCTGTTCAATGATTTTTGAACTGGGTGGAAAATAACATGTGTTATTAGTCGCAAATTGGTTGCACTACCGTTCCAAACTTTAAGTCCAAGTTCGTCGAACACATAATCTCCATTAAAATCTGTTGAATTATCAAATGCCTGTTGTCCACTCGGCTCTCCATAATCTAACAGACAACTAACTAGAATGTCTGTATACACTTTTCCGGTAGTATGCGTCACCGTTAGTTTGTTTCTACTAGTGTCAGTGTTTGATGCACTGTTGTCGTCAACTACTTTTGAATAAGTTGGATTGTACAGATTAGCGTTTTGCCCTGTAGTGTTAGGTGGCAAGTATGTAATAACCCCTGTTGGGTCTACACTACTGCCGCCGTTTCCAAATGACATATTATAGATTTGTCCAATGCTTTTATTTGCAAGACTATTTGCAAGTGCTTCGCTCATATTTTCATAATGAATTGCATTGCGTTTATCTATAATTACTTCATCGGTGTTTGGATCAAAAATTTTGATGTGCCCACTAATAGCAACCTGGCCATTTTCGTTTGGCGCAACTTCTTTATTTTGTTCCATTGACATCTCGTTAACGTTATCTTTATCTACTTCCATGCTGTATTTACCTATCTAGTTAACCTTGGTCTTTAAGAAATAATGCTGCTACGGTAGTTTGATCTTGCAGCGCAATTCCGTTACTTGCTGTATTATTTCCTTGTTTGTACATTACGTTACCATTGACTATTGAGATATCAATTTCTACGCCATCAGCTGGTGCAGTTGTAAGTGTTACTTCAACTTGGGTTGCATCAACTTGAGTTACAGTATAATCAACAGTATTAATCAGCTCTGCGCCGCCAACGCTAACTCTAACTGCTTCGTCGAGCTCTGTACTGTCAACTGTTGATGGTACAACAATCCCAGACCCAATAAAGGTGGTAGTTGAACCGTCGCCAATATTTGTTTTATCAGTTGTAGTTTTTTGCTGATACGTACTTGGCAACTGTTGTGCTAGTCCAACATCGCTGACACTTACGCCGCTAACGTGCGCCATTGCACCGGTACCGGCTACACCTCTGCGCAATCCACTAACAGTGTTGTTTGATAAATCCCGTGATCTGTAAGTGATACGCTCTGCACCAACTATCATCTGTCCAAATATATTTGATTCTAGATTTGGTGCACTCAATTTGCTTGCATCCTTAACATAAACAACATCATCGTCTATTGCTAGTGCAGATGTTAACTCAGTGGTATTGCCAGTGTTCAGTTTGAGTATTTTTTGATTTCCCAACATGTCCTGGAAGATACGGAAGTTCAAACTATCCGGAACGACACTCATTGTAAATATAGTTACTATCAACACATCAATAGGTCCGAGTATACTGCCATTGACAGTAAGAACACTAAGCCCGTCTGTGCCGGTACTTAGTTCGAAGTCTACACCGTTTCTAAGATACTTGCCATTTAGAGATACAAATATTCTTTCAGGATTAGTTACAAGTCTACCGAGAGCAAAATTGTTAGTCTCTATAGATATACCAATTGTGTAGTCAAATGGGCCGTCGTCATAGTCATTTTCATCAAATGCAATACTAGTAGTTGCACCCTCAGTAGTAGGCCCTTGGTATACCTTGGTAATAATGCTTTGCTCTGATGTGTCATTGAATGTATACACAGTAAACGGTGTATCGGGTATAGCACCAACCCGCAACAATAAATCATTTGTGTTCACTATTGTATAATCAGCTTCAGTTGTTACTGCAATCAGAATTTTTGCACCATCTGCTGGTTGTGCATTTGCATTAAATTCAACATACCTGTCGCTACTGCCGTCAAACTCGCTTAGTGTCCAATCAACTGCTAGATTCTGTTGTACGTTATCAACGTACACAATTACATCGTTGTCTGCAATTAATCCTTGATTTGTTTTACCTGTTGTACTCAAATAGTAAGGACCCAAACTCGATCCGTCGCTAGTATATTCAATGCCCTCTGGTGCTCTCAAACGTAAACCATCACGTTCAACTAACATGTTAACAATGTTTGTTCCTTGTAAACTGTTTGTTAGTGCATATTGAGATGTACTGCCGTCGTGGGTGAAACGTTGTATTTGAGGTGCACTCCAACTTAGTTGCGTTGGTGTTGTTACTCCAAGTGCAACAATAGTAACCCAATCAGTTGACGTGGGCTGTGTATTAAATGTTACATCAGTTGCAAAACTGCCGCTGGCTGCATAAGTGTAGTTTGTAAAAAGTGCGCCATTAACAAACACAACCATCTCGGCAATTTCTGTGTATGCTACGTTAATCTGCTGTGTTGCATTGGTGATGGTGTTGCCTACAAAACTTTCTTTGTAAAGTTGCGATCCACCTCCTAGTCCATAGATTTGAACATTAAACACATCTCCTACATTTCCACTATTAAGTGTAATTACTTTAGTAACCCAATTAATAGTGTAGCTACTTGGATCAACATTTTGTCCACTGAGCTCGTTATAAACTTCAAGCTCAATGGGGTGCTGTATAAGACCTGCAAAACTAACTGTTGTCCCAACTCCGGTGTACTCAACGCTAACACCCTTGATGCTAAAGCCGTGGCCGTTATTAGACCAATCACTGCCTGGGCGAGTGTAAACTTTGAGATCTAATGTATCAAACTCACTACCTGGGACTAGTTCCTCTGGTGCATGTGAGCTGTATGTGTCGATAAATTCGCCACCTTCAACATTAATATCAGTTGCACGTATTCCCAAGTATGAATCAGTAAACGAGCTCTCATATATAACATCCAAGATTTCGGCGCTGTATGTTGGCAAGCCCTCGGGGCCAAACTCGATGTTATCAAACGGATTAATATCGTAGTTGCCTACATCAAAACCGGTGTTTTGGTCAAAGTCTGGTCCTTGTACTTGTACACCAGGGTAATCAATCCCTGTCATTAGCTGTGCTAATTCTCGACCTGGATCAGATGGAGTTGGCGTATACATACCAATTGTTCTGTCTGCGCCGTCTAGTGTACTTGGATCAACTATTGTATAATTGTCAGGATCGAATGTTGAGGTACTAGTAAAGTCTGCAATTACTTGATAAACTTTTGCTTGTGTTGTAGCAACCGTGCCAACAGTAGGCACAGGATATCGCACAAGTTCATTTGCAGTATAAACTGTATTTGCTTGCCAATCAACTACTTGACTGTTGTAAGTAATTCTGTCGTACTTGATTGTTGTTACTATGTCTCGAACTAGACTTGGCGCAAGCACTGCAATTGCAGTTGCACCAACGCCGTTGCCACCCGAGATAGTAATAATTGGAGTAGTCGTATATCCGCTTCCAGGTGTAAGCACAGTTACACTAATTAATTGTCCAGCACTATTAACTTTTGCTTCCATTGTTGCTTGTGTATCTGCATCACCTGTTACAATAACTTGTGGAGGAACAGTATACCCCGAACCACCATTTATTACAGTAACACTGCTCAGTTCTAGCAAGTAGTTGCTAATCCATTGGCTGTAGGGCCAAGTTTTCCATATTGGGTCAGTACTAGGAAAGCTGCTCAATGACATAGGATTGTCAGTGTTGTTGTCCAAGATAGGCGATATGAATCCTTGTCTTAGCTCGTCATAATAAGCTGGCACATCAAAATCTGTAGCACTACCATTGTAACTGTCAATGCCTTCATAACGCAGGTTAAATTCACGAATTTGAACATGATAAGGTTTAATTTCATCGATGTAATCGCTAACAAAGTCTTGGTTATCACGTTTATAAATCGGATACGGAAGCAAGTCGCGAATTTTGTGCGAAACATCAATCAAACTAGTTTTGAACAACCAGTCTGGTGCTGTTTGCTCAGTTATAATAAATTCAAATGTTTGAATTAGTAGCTCATTTCGATGAATTTCTAAGTCTGTTGTGAATATTTCTTGATTTAATGCTTTGAGAATCTGACGTGTTTCAGTGTTTGGTGCTTGATCGAATCTTTGTGCATCAAAAACTTCAGTGTCAAACCCAAATCGCCCAATTGAATAATCCCAAATAGTATTATTGATTGCAACTGTACCATCAGTGAGCTGTACACGCACCCATTCATTAGAAGCACTAGTCCATTGGTATATTTCGCTTTTGCCAAAACTATTTGCAGTTACTTTAACTGTTTGGCCATTTACTGGTGTTAATGCAAGTAGGTCACTGTATACTGCAACTTCAGTTTTTGGGCTAATTGATGCATCATATCCTACTGCTACCCAGTCAACATAGCTCCAATAAAGTTTAGTATCGTATGTTTGAACTCTACTGAGTAACAAGGATTTATCTGCTTGTACTGTATAAGTTGTCCACAATCCTTGCTGAGTGCTGTCACTTGCTACCAAGTAAATATATCCAACAGGAACTTGACGCAGGTCTTGATATGTCAATTCTGCATATGTTGCAATTCGTTTATCCCAGGCGCCACTATCTTTAGTCGGCTCTGGTTCTTCGCTATTGAGCAAATCAAACTTCTTGCTGTCTGTAATAGGGTACAGTGCCATAATTTTATTTGCTCGTGATAGATAATTGTCAAGAGCAAGGAATCGATCTTTGAACATGCTCTGTCTTGGTCTAAAGTTAACCCCGTACTCGTCGGCTGCACTTAATGTTGCATCTGGTACTATGTTGCCTAGTGTATCTTCGCCGCAGAAACTATCAAGTAACTTTCTATAAAGGCTGGCGCCAAGGAAACTACTAGGGTTTCCAACAGTAACCAAGTCGTATTCAGCATGGACATTGTCGGTGTTTGCAATTTTATCAAATTCGATGTGTAAAATTGTATCTTTAGCACTAATAAAACTATTACAGTTGTAAAGTGCTGTTGTGCTAGGTGTTATTGCAGCCGCATAACTAATGCCACTACTACGTGGATTTTCGATATACTGTGTTACCCCAGCAGCACTTAGAGTTTTACCCGGGCTTACGCTTGTGATGCCTTTTACCCAATAGTAATAATAAGTTACAAAAGTTCCTGCACTGTCGAGCACACTTGTCATAGTGTAACTCGTGGTACTGTAAACTGTGCCAGTTCCTGTGTATTCGCTTGGCGGCACTGTATTCTCTGTCCACTGATACACATCTACAACAGAACCTTCAAATAGTTGACCCCATCGTCTGGCTTTGTATTCGATTGTGTCTTGGTGATAATCAATAAATCGAACTGTTGATAAATCCCACCACATTTCTCCGAGATGATTGCTGTTCCATTGTGAACCAAAATTGTTTACTTCGCCAGTATTGTATGCAGCAGGATCAACACCGCCGGTGTAGTTAATATTTGCCTGCGCTGCTCCAAGTATTTTTCCATTCAGTGGATCAATAAAGTCCAAGTAATTAGTAACATCGTTGCTGCGCTTGTCATAAAGGAACACACTGTTTAGAAGTGCGGTGTTGACAACTGGCTCTTGCTTGTATACTATTTTCCAAGCTAGTTCTTTTTTGGCATTAATAACTTGAATAGTGCGGCCGCTGTTAAGGTCTGTACTGTCATCGAGATCATTATTTGGTGCACCTACTAGCAACGTACCGTTGCGATAATCAACAGCTGATCCAAATTTATCAAGACTGTTTATAGTTGTGTCAAATATTTGTTGACCAAACACAAATTTACCAAAGTTTGTAATACTTGGGTTTGCTGCATTTAAGAAATCATATGTTATTGCAACGCCTGATTGTGTTACTGGATCATTAAATGGTGTGCTACCTGAATCAAAATCAGTGGTTGCAGCATCAAATGTTGTTGCCATAATTGCAGTTGAGTCTGGTGCACCAACTACTAGTGTTAGTGCATTATTACTAATGCTTGCACTGGTTCCAAAATGACCATATGCTTGCACTATTGGCGATGTGATCTGTTGTGCAAATACCATTTGTTCAATTCCAAGATCAGCATAGGCTGTTCCAGCGCCAGGTAATACTTGCAACTTGATAAATTCATCGCCAGCAGCTACATTTTGCAATGTGAGAAGCAATTTACCAGCATTGTCAATTGCAGTTATATTAGGAATATTTGCATCATTGATATCACTAACCAATGACGCAACTGTTGTACCAGTTAATACAACATAATAATTGTTAATACGAATACTATTTCCAACAGTTAATACTGGATTAGCAATAGTTCCTGTTATAGTGCCAAACAATCTACTTTGATTTGCCCAGCGCTCAACACTACCAGCTTCGGGTTTAATTGCACTGTCGTTTGGCACACCGACATACAAACTACAATTTGTTGGGCAGTTTTTAACTACACTACCAAAATTATAACTAGCGCCAGGTGCAGTTGATTGTATGCTTTGCATCAGTCTAAAAGTATTGGTTTCAATTTCAATTATATCGCCAACATTTAGTGTTACAGGATTAGCAGTAGTGCCAATTGTAATAACATTGCCAGCAACACTAAACTGCGGATTGTTAAAGTTATTAGTTGGAATTAAATAATTGCCATTAACAGTGACACTTACCGGGCCATTTGGGGTATCTGTAACAGTGTAAGTTTTAACTGTTGCATCGGTTACTTGAAATCTTTCAACACTCCTGTCCATAATATGAACTGTGCCTGCTAGAGTGTCAGAACCAACTGTATCGTCGGGTGCGCCAACCATGATTTGACGTCCGTCAGTTGTCGTCGAAATGCTTTGACCAAGTCGGGCACCGCCTACTATACCAGATACAGTAAATGTGTCAATGTGTTTCCAGTAATTTTTTGAATTAATAACAACTGTACCTGTTGCAGGCGAAGTAAGCACAACATCATCACCAACAAGCGTATAATCAATAGTTGGGCGCTGTAGTACGTTATTAACATATACTGCAAAACTATAAATGTCACTTACAGTATACAACATGCTGGTATCAAATGTAGTTTTTGCAACTGCGTTGTTGTCTGTAAAACCCTGAAGTCGTGTAATTCGCAATGCATCGCCGTTGTTTAGTGCTGCATTAAATGTTACATATGTTACGCCGCTAACAGTTTCTAAGACCCAATCTCCGCCAACTGGTTTATTAATGTTGTTAACAGTTACACCAATTTGTGTTTGGTCGCTAATTACAATATCTGGGGTGATTGCAAATCGAGTAGTAGTAGAATCGCCGGTGTATTCCTTAGCTTGATTTTGTACATCAACCAAGTTATATGCGTCAATTTCGTTGGTAGCTGGTGAACTAATATACATCCAGCGTTCGTCTCTACTGATAGCTACTCCGTGTCCGTGCTCTGGTGTACCAGCTGCACCGACAAAGATTTGTGTTTGCCTGTAGCTACCATTGGTTGGATTTCTATTAATAGCAACTGCGTAACCTTTATTGCTGTCACTGGCAGGTGCGCCCACAATTGCCCAATCAAAATCACCCACTGCTAAACTACTACCAAATCCACTAAATCCAGTGGTTGCAGGAGATATAGTACTAGTTTCTACATATACACCTTCGCCACTATTGTAGGCATTTATTGCGCCAACACCGGAATTAAAACCTGGAGCACCAACTATTAACCCTTGGTTACGCAAGCCTTGGGCAATAGCTGTACCAAATCGTGAATTCATTTCAGTAGTAGGAGAGGCTAGGTCACTTGGTTCACCGAATGGATTAATTTTCTCCAACACTTCCCAGTTGTCGTTGCCGTTGTTGTCAACCCACACTTCGTTGGTAGGCAATATGTCGTTTACAAAGCTCAAGTTAGCAATATCAGCCGGCTGTGCAACACGAACACTTTCTAACACAAACGCACGACCGTTGCCGGTTACGTCAGTTGTATTTCCGAGTAGTACTAAATCAAGAACTAGAGTTTTTAACCCTGTTACCGATTTAACAATATAGGCGCCATCAACATTATTATTGAAATATTTAATAACCAATCTATCTGCTGCCAACAATCCGTGATTAACATCAAATGTTACTGTGCATGTCCCGTTTAAATTATCAAATACACGGACAACATTGGCATTAACCAAATTGGTCCTATAGATATTCCAATTATATCTATTGTCCTTTGCTACCCATACATTAGTACCAACAGTAACTTTCTCCATGTTAAGAATAACATTTGTCAAGTCATTGTAGTCAAAAACTTTAATATCAACATCGTCGTAATTTACATAACCAGCACTTGGTAATCCCACATCTTGAGGAATCTGAGACACTGTTGGTAGTATGTCTGGATCAGTGATTTTATAACTTTGTTTGTATAAGTTGTTTACTAAAACTGTTTGATTTGCGGTACTTGTTTCACCAGCATTAACAACACCAATTGTGGTTGGATTACCAAGTAATTTGCTTTCGTCAAGTTGCAATTCATAGTAACTACGATTTGCGCTTGCACCATATAGCCCACGCTGTATTGCCCAGTTTTCAAATATTTCATATTCAGCTTGTTCTTTGCCAAGATTGGCACTCTTAAAGACTTCGGCTGCCTGTAGTGTGCCTTTTGTTCCCAAGAATTGCGAGTATAGCCCGGCTTGCGAAATATCGTCTAAGTTTAAATTCTGCATATACTGTCTTGGTCTGAATCCAATTAGTCCCATACCAAGTAATGTAGCATCGTCTTCGAGATTTGCAGTGTGGATATCATAGTTTTCTTGTAAACCGCTTGCTTTACTAGAAAGGTTCGGCAACAACCCTTTTTGTATTTTACTATAATCGCTTTTTATCCACTTGGAGAAATCAAATTTTTCTGTTGGTGCTAATAGTTCAACTGCACTCCAGTAAGAATTCTTATAAAAAACAATTTGCCCTTTGGTATATGCTTGGTTAGGAACCCAAGGCTTAATGTTATCCTCATTGAGAATAAATCCTTGTGCATCAAGTGTACCGTTCCAATCATACACTGTGTAACCATTCAATAACAAGCGACTTTGTCTTGCTGCGGTCTTTGGTTCGTACACCAGGTCATTAAAGATACTAACATTATCAAAAACAATAATGTGTTCATAGCTAGTAAATCTTGCATTAAGATAACTGAAGGTTTGGTTATTAAGACCAACTAATTTTAGTTCATTGTCCAATCTTTCGACTGCATATTCGTTTGTTGTTAGCGGAGTATAGTTCTGATCCAACAATACATCATTGATGTTTTCGTTTTTTAAACTTTCGACTACGCTGTTTGGCTGCTCTAATTTTAGTACATTAGCAGCTGGGTTTAAATTAATCAGACTGCCTGCAATCCAGGCCTGCCCGGCCCAGTATAAAAATTCTTGCGCCATTTGATCCCAATTAAGGATCACTGTATCTTCACGTGATTCAAACGCCATACCTTGTGACTCAAGTAGTTTGCCGTAGCTAACTAAAAAGTCAACAACTCCGTTTTTACTAGTGAATTCGTAACCATATGGCACAGTGATTACATTGTTAGAATATGTATTAGCAACACGGAATGTTTCGCCATTCACCGTCATCCTGTTGAAGTTTCCGCTTGGTACACTTTCTAGTATGCTGAAATATGGTTTTGTAGTTGAGTACCCGCTAACAGTATAGCCTGTTGTAGTTCTTTGTACAATAACGCTGCTATATTGTATTTCAGAGAAACTTGGGTTTTGGTACAGGAATAGTTGATAACTTTCGTCAGGCAACAACAGGCTAGCATTAAGACTGTTCGGAGAACTCTTCTCGCTGAATATCTTTAAATAATTCTGATCGCTGAACGCTGCCATTCTATAACATAAACGCACATCAATGTTTGCTAATTTATCTGTTAATAGTGTAGTGCTGTCTAAACCAGTAACTCTATTATAGTCAACAATGAAATTAATATAACTGTTCTTAATACTGCCGTTACCATAAATTCCAATTTGTGACGCATTTAATCTAAATCTATTGTTTAACAAATACTGACCAAAGACTGCATTATAATTCCAAGCATCTCTGTCAGAGTACAACGAGAAGTAATCTGCTGGCTTAGTCAGTGCAAGTAATCTTTGTATTGCAAAAGGATAATAACTACTACGTCTCCAGGCTGTTTCAGCTGGTCCCATGTCACCGGTAACCCAAGATTTTTTGAAACTGTTTTGGTCATAGTTGCCAACAACACTGTCAAATGGTGATAACAGTCTTCCTTGGCTATCAGTGGGAATAACATTCAACAAACCAGGGCGTACATAGTCTGGCAGCACATATGGTGCAATTGGATCTGCAACACGGCCCGCTGCTAGATCTTCCCATAGTACCAAGTTACCCGAAGTGTAAGGCGCAGGGCCATATCGTGTTTCCCACCATGATGGCTTTTCGGATAATCCTAGCATTTCCCAAGGACGGGTGTCTGGGCTGTCTGTGTCGTATAATTGGAAGTAAATTGCTCTCCATCCACCTAGTAAAGAATCGCCTGACAAACGATTGGTACTGTTACTATAGTTCCAAGTAAATTCATTGGTTGCAATGTAATCTTGATTTTTATATGGAACACGATTACCGCCTGCCCAACTTAAGAAACTAACAGCAAGCATGCTATTAATTGTAGCTAACGAGTAATTAGTGGTACGGAATTGACCAGGAATAACATCAGCTGCACTAATAGGCAACGTTTTGCGGCTTTCGGCACTAATTTTTATATTGTTGTATACTCGCTTTTCAAACTCAAGCAATACATCGTTTCTAAAATCACCTTCGTCCCATGCAATTGTTATACTGCCGTCGTGTCCTCGAATAACCTGCTGCGGTTCAACGTATGTAGTATCCTCAAATTTTTCTGGTTTAAATATTTCGTACATGCCCATCATTGACGGGGTTGCTGGCACATAACTGCCAGATGTTGAAGTATATTCGCGGATACTGATAATGTCACCTGTTGCTAATGTAACATTCTCAGTATTAATTGTGATACGAGGGCCGTCGGCTGCTACCGTATAGTCGTGTCCGTTACCAATTAGGATAGTCTCGATTCCGGTGCTCTTCGGTGTATGGTATACCAATATACCTGCATAATTTGCCGCAAACATGTTGTAACTATAAAGTGTGTCAAACACGTTTGTAGTAATTGCACTAACTGTGTATGTTGTTAACTCGAACACAGGCCCCGACGGGATAGCATCGGTCCAATAGAATGGACTTAGTTGATTTTTGCCGCTGTTTATTGCGTCCAGTGTATCATCTAATATTTCGGCAGTTGTTTTTGATTGCCAGTCATTTTGTGCAACATAGTTTAAAATCTTATTTTTTGTTTTGTTGTATTCAGTTGCATTAAATTCCAATGCACGAAAAAACTCAAAGTCCCTGCCATTAATGAAGTTTGTCATCATACTCAATGGAGCACTTTGTTGCAGAATTAATCCGCCAAACGGAACAACATTGCCGAGGTCACGTACATTGTTTGCACCGTGAATCTTCCCGGAGAAGTTTTCTAAATTTTGACAAATACTCTCGTAATGCTTACGAATAGTGCCTAAGGTGAATCCGTTGCTATTTTCGTTTAGTGCATTTGATTCAAGGTTAACTGGTATAGTATAAAAAGCAACACCGCTTTCAGTGTCACTGATAACTTGAACTTCAACGATTGCATCAACTGCTGGTTGTTTGTCCGTATTAAACGTAATTGTAGTCGTATTGTCAACATTGGTTGCATAGGTGTAATCTTCTGGAAGAACAAACTGTCCTTCAACATACACTTTAACAGGAATTAATGACGTATCAGCAATTACTTGTACGTCTAGCACAAGCGGTGCAGCATTATATTCAAAACTAAAACTTTGTCGCTGAACTGTTTTAGTAAATGATGTTTGCCATCCTAGCAGTTTATCAAATGTAGTTCTAGTATTATACTGCCTAACTGTGCCTTCGTCGATTGTTTTTGTAACACTAACTGTACCGTTTACGTATACAAATGTATCGACATACAAGTTATTGTCGAATACAATATCGCCAACATTAGCAATAGTTGCATACTTTAGAGGCTGTTCGATAATAGTATCCGTTGCACCGCTGCCCACTGCATAGCTGAACAACTTGGTACCTACAAATGTACTACTTGGATAGACAGTTATATCAGAGTAGCTGTAGCCATTACTGTCGAATATATCAAATAACGGCGCTTGATTGACTTTGGTTTTTTGCTGTGCACTTATCCAGTTAGTGCCGTTAAACCAATATGCCTTGCCTTGTTGTGTGTTTCCACTCATTACTACTGTAGTAGTGTTGGCGGGCACATCAGGAGTTGTTAAGCTTGCTGGTTGCAAATCAATAATCGGCGTAGCGCCCGGAGTTAGTTCAACAAACTGTACTTCATAAATTTTATTTCTTACTTCAGGGTCTGCATCAGCAGCAAAAATAACCTGCGATCCTGAGATCAAGCTATACCCATCAATTGAATACCCAATTGTACCATTAATGTTCGAAAAGGCATCTGTTTCAGAAAAGTCGATAATATCAATACTATTAATACCTTCTGTACCTGCATTGAAAAGTTTTAGATTTTTTCTAAACTCTAAGATAGGACGTTTGGCTCTGTTGTCATTGTTGATTGTCAATGGAACGTTGTTGTATGTCGCTGTGGCGTCCAATACATCAATATGGAACCATCTGTTGCTGCGACTCCAGGCGTTGCGGTCTATGCTTGCACGGTTAACTGTTAAATAATCTTGCGCAGTTGGTGCATTCAGTGTTGCATCAAAATTGCCTTCATCATATGGATTGGAGTCATATGGCACACTGCTACTAGCCGTGTACTTCTCAGGAGTAACAAAGTTAGTTGTTAACAACAACTCAATGGAAGTTCCAACTCCCTCGACATAATATTCGTTGTTTTCGTAACTTGCAGGAACAACCGTTCCAATAAAACGTACCTTAAGACCATTAGTGAACACAACACCATTGGGAGATGTGTAATTTGTTTTCCCAAGTATTTCAGATATGTTTAAATCTGCGGCATTCTCTTGATCAACAATGCGTATGATACCAAAATTTGTTTCGTCACTGCCATCTTGATAGTAAAGAATATCAGAGTTAGCAGTAATAAGAGGTTGGCGCTCCATTGTACCTTCGGCATTTTTATACCAAGTAGCACCAGCATTGTTTGCACCGTATTCAATGTTTGTTTTGCTTAGATTTGCAATACTCTGATTAACAGTAAGCTCCATGTACGGACGATCTGGATCTGCATAGTTAAAGTTAATTCTCCATTGCACATATCTTTCAGCATCAGTTGCTATTGGAGTAGAATCGTCAAATGGGTTTTCTCCGTATCCGTTTCCTTCTGTGTCAAACGGCGTTTGGATTTCCCAGCCATCGTTGCCAGTGTTTGTTAAAATTAATGTACGATTTTCTAAGTCAGAAATTCCGTCAATGCCGCCATTGGCAGCAAGGAATTCGTCAACATACTGATTGTTAATATCAGTAAACTTTAGTGTACCGTCAATTAAATCAGTTGCCCCAATATCAGTGAGTGTAAAGTAAAAGTTCTGTGCATCTTTAGCAGGTACATCAAATGTAACAGTACCGGCGTCTTCGCCGTTGTTAGATACGCCTAATACCTGTCTTGACGATTGGTTTGGCTGAGATGGTAATACTCCACTTGTACCTGGAACACTTTGTATCCAAAAGTTGTTACCCGGGCTGTTAATATTAAAAGTATAGTTCCCTTCACGTACAAAAGACAACGTAGGTAACGTACCAGCTTCACCGGAGAAGGTGTATCCGTCGTCTGTGTCTTCTACATCAAAATCATCTTGTACAGGAATGGAATTTGAAAATACATCAACACTATCTGGTCCACTGGGTACCCAATAGTATTGCCCAAAATTTACATACTTGTCATAATCAACAAATGGATCAAAGCTATAATATTCACTGTTAAACAATCTGTCGTGGCGTGAAACATCAGCGCCTTGCATTTTTAAACTGTCAATAATACCTGGATAAGTGATTGCATTTTCAACTTGATTTGTATTTGGTTTAAGCTGAACAACTCCTGGTTCCATTTGGTAGTTTGTTCTAGTTTCGGTTGGCTCCAGCACATAATTGTCACTGGCAGTAACACCAGGGCCGATTTTGCGCCCAATATAACCTTGTGTTGGTTTTAATTTTGGGTTTTGGTACAGTTGGTCTAGTGTAGTTCGCAGCAATTGTTTGTTTGTAGGTGTTTGAAAAATTTCTGGAAGAAACTGCTCAGAACGAATTCTTTTAGCCATAGTTTATACTACTCCGCTGTTGGTTGCTGTACGTAATTGACTGCTAGTCAATGCGCTAATAACTTCAACATCGTTAACTGTTGCTGCATTAACAAAAATTTCATTTGGTTGGCTGCGAATTTCGTATAAGTCTCCGAATGATTTTGAAGGATCTGTAGGCACAAGTACTACAGTAGAAATAATACTGCCTAATTGATCATGCAAGTATGCAGTAAGCTCCGAGAAGAAGAATGTATCTCCAAAATCCCAATTTTCGATAGTAAAATATTGATTCATTGCAGTAATAACTTGACTTTTAATTTCACTAATACTCACTGTACTATTTGGATTTTTAATACATTTAACTGTTGCCCTCAACTCAGGGTCTGACTTGGTGCCAAACAACGGTTTAAAAGACACACTGTTTAAAATAATATTGTCGGAAATCATTTTATATTCATTTAATTTGCTATAACTTGTTGTTAGTTCGTCAATTGTGGGCTGTGACGGTTCTTTAACAGTTCCGGTGCTGTCTTTAACATAGTTTTGATATGCAGTATAATATGCATCAGTTACTAGATATATGTCGATGATGTTGGTTGTGCCTGGATCAATTCTTCTACTCAACGGAGCATTGTGTCTGTACTGGAAGTACAAGTCTTGGCGACCAGTATATACTACGTAACCCAATGCTTGCGTTATTGTACGAACACCATCATATGCAACTGTTAACATGTAAAATAGTTTGTCAGTGTATGCATAAAACACTTGCTTGTCTGCAAATTCACTTTTAACTAATTCAATTGCATCTTTGGTTGCATATTGCCCATTAACAACCCCGCTTGCTAGTGGAATATATCTTTCTAAATTATCAAAATCAACAGTTTTTTGTAGATACACCCGTTTGTTGTTAGGGTTTGTAGTAGGCGCAACTAATGTTTCAAAGTAATCTGGATTGTCCGGAATACCGTCATTGTCTGAATCTTTGTAACTAATTCTAACACGGAAATCATCAACAAAGCCGTCTGTTTCGGCTGGCTGCCCAACAATGTCAAGTACCTCATCACTGTTTAATGTTGAACTAGAATCAGGTTGATTATTTGTTTTTAGCACATTAATAAAATCATTGATAACTGTGCCAGTTTTTGGATCGTAAACTTTTTGTGTACCATCATAGAAGAAGCGAGTTTCTAGCACACTAGCCCAGAAGCGTTCCAAGCTTCTTGAAGTTACAGTGTATGTAACACCATCTGTTTCAAATGCAACCAACCAACTGTTGTCTAAATTTGCACCACTTGTATCTTGCGCATTAGCAAGACTGAAAGTTGTACTGTTATCTAAGTTAGTTGATGTAATAACATACCACGTCTCAGTAAGATTGTTGTACCCTAAACCAAATGCTCTGTACAATTCAATTTGTTCACGCATGGTTTGCTCTAATGTAGTAGGCAAATCAGTAACAAAGTTTGTAATTACTTGCACTGGTACAGCGTTTGTTGGAATAAAGTTGTTAAGAGTTACAGGTCCTGTTCCGTCTGTGTTGTTACCGACCCCAAAGTTTGTGCCGTCGAGCTCAAGTTGCGTAACTGTTGCCCAAAGCACCATTTTATCACCGGGCTGTGTCGGGCTACCGGTAGCCAGTCTATTAAATTTATTAAAATATTGCCCAGCTGGTGGTACAAACTTAACTAGACCACCTTGTGAAATGTATTTTTTATTATCAGACGCTTGTGGCCCAACTGGCGCCGGGGCGTTAGTAGCAGCAAATCTAAAATAACCTGTTGTTTCGTTGTTAGCTGTTGTACTTTGATTCCAGTTAAGATTCAAACTAGTTAAATCTGGGCGATTAAAGTTTTGATAATAAAACTCTTGCATACCTCGACTGGATAACAAAGGTTCTACTTGGTTAACAATAACACTGCTAATATCATTCTGATCAATAAACGTAAATGTAAAACCTGGAGTATCAGTGGTTTCGTAGATCAATCCATCACTTGCAAACACGTTAGTTGAGCTATACTTTCCGGTGATGTCAACCAAGTCTAAGTAGCGACTTGTACCAATAGAACTCCTGTTAACTGCCTTTGATTTAATAATGGTGTTGTACAATGTAAACGGGAAGTTGTTGTAATCTTCACCATTGACCATTCTATTTTGTGTGTAAAATCTAGCAGGTGCACGTTGCTTGATTTGGTTAATGCTTTCTCTGTTAGTTGCGTTGCTCACTGGTTGCGTTAGTGCACATGTCATTGACAATGTTTCGTTGCGGCCAGTTCTGCTTATGTAGCTAACAGAAATAACAATGTTTTGCATTTCGTCGGTGTTGATAACATAGTTCAAACCATTTGATGCTCTAACATAAGATCTAAATGTACCAACTGGGATAGACGAAAATACTCCGTCACCAAAGTTTAAATTAATCTGATCATTTGTTCTTGATGTAATAGTGAAATATCTACGCTGTTCCGGAGTAAGTTGTTCAACTGCACCTGTGTACAAGTTTTCTACAAAATCCCATTCGTCGCTAACAGCACCAGTTGAATCTATTTCATACAACCAAACATCTTCATTGTTGATACCTTCAATGTTTACGTTAACCACTCTATTACTAATACGCTCTCCCAAGTTAAAAGGATAATCAGTTAGCGATCCTTGTTTAAACATAAAGAAGAACCCTGTATTGGCACTAGCGTACCCTTGTTTATCATTTCTGTACAACATATTAAATGCACCATTGGGTTTCGGCGCAGGTTCGTATAGGTAATCTTTGTCTAGCGAAGTTGAGCTAACGGCTTCAAATACCATGTTAGTACCATTAACTGTTGATGAAAATGGTACCACCGGGAGAAACCCAGGTGCAAGATTGATCTGATATTCGTCATTTTGCACACCAAGAATAGTTTGGCTGTTGCCAGGATTACCAAATCGTTGGCTACCGTTCAGCACACTGTTAACAATTACGGTGAATTGCTCTAGCCAGTTTGGATTAGTAGTATCGTTCCAGTTAACTGTGACATTAGACAAGTTAACACCAGTAAAATCAACTATGTCCTCGGTGCTGCTAATACTTTGTATTTTTAAAAAGCCTTGTGCCGCTGTATTACGTTTAGGAGTGTAACTTACCAATTCGGCTAGTTTTGTCACACTGTCTCTACGTTCTGCAGTGTCAAGGAAGTTCTCTCTTGTGTTCAGGTCATTGCGAAAGCTGCCTGCTTGTCCCATAAATGCCATAACATCAAGGAGGGCAATAAATTCCGAACTTTCAATATAGTCGTTAAAGCTTTCTGGGTAATTCAGACGTATGTAGTCAATGAAACTTTTTCTTAATGTTTCAAAGTCATAGCTTTGAAAGTCAGCTTCGCGATAGGTTTGGTAAATTCGTTTCCAATCCTCAACGCCGAATATACTGGTTTGTCTAGTTGTTTTTGCCATGTTTATCTATCCTTGGCAAGTATTTATGATACTAATAAACTGGGTAGTTTATACGTCTGAAAATGCTGCACGTTGCTGGTTTTGATCGAAGAAAATAGACAGCATTTCAGCATCCTGTCCTTGTACTGTTTGTACTTCTAGTTCAACTAATAATCCGTTTTCTTGTGCATAAACATTAATGTCACTAATAGCTATCCTAGGATCTTGTGCAACCACTCGCTGAATTTCAGTTATCACTTGCTGAGAGGTGCTGGCATTTTGTGGTTCATATATTAAACTCCACATGGTTGTACCCACATTTGGACGACCCGGCATTTCGCCTTGTCGTATGTTCAATGCGTTTAACAAGTCACGCTTGATCAGTGCAAAGTCAGTGACCGTATATGACTTGTATTTGTCGATTGTGCTGTATCCGATAAATGTTGGCATATTGTATTTATTGTCCTATGATAGTCTAGTTCGTAAGCTGTCAATTACAGTGTCGGCATTGCCGCCCCGGCCTGCTGCCATTAGTTTTAATGCTGTTTGATAGTCTTGAACAGTTTGAGGCAATGTTTTTACTGTTGCATTTTGTACTTTAAATGAGCCGACAACTGATGTAATTGCATTGTCGATCCCAGCTCTATTAGCAGTGTTTGCTATTCCTTCAACTATTGTGTTGTTAGCGAATGCAGGAAACGAATACGAGCCACCTCCGCTAAAAAGCCCAGAAAATCCGCCAAACAAGCCGCCTCCGCCAAACACATTACCAAGAGATGGAATGTTTGCTAGACTAGCAACATTGCTAAGATCAACTGTTTGCAGAACTGAACTCAATCTTGTTGTTGTAAATCCTTGCAATACATCAGGTATTTTTTCTGCTATCATATCGACTGCAAACTTGCCCCCTTGTACTATCGAGTCCATATCCAAACTAGTAATTTTACTACTGTTGATACCAGCAAGGGTGTCTCCAATAATTGCAGCTCCATCAACCCATTTAGCAACTGCAGGTGCGCCAAACTTGGCAGCGCCTTGCACTAGCCCGGCAAGATCAGATGCATTTTCTAAACCAGTTACTACACCAAGATTCTGCAATTCACTAAGTCCCAAGTTTAATAGATCAGTTTGTGTGTTGTCTTGTAAACTTGTGTTTTCTAGAAAGCTGTTAACATTGCTAACACCGTTTAAACCCGTCCACACACTGCTATTATTTAGAACAGATTCAAGAGATGTAGTTGGATCGTTGAGGAAGAACGCCGAAGTTCCTGGCTTCAAGTATCCAGATTTTTCTAATTGATCAGCACTAAGCCCATACTTGCCAACCCCTAATGTGTTTGAAATTACATCACTTGCCTGAGGCACTTGCAAACTTGCCTGTGATAGCATGCTTCGCACAGTTGCTGGGTCTAGTTTACCAACTGCGGTATCGGTGCTGGGTTGCACTTCGTAGTCTGATACTGTGATTTTTGGAATATCAACAGCACTAGCACGATTAATAACATCTTGCGTTGCGTTTGATACTGGCACTTCGCTTGCGCCGCCAGCTAATGACGTAGTAAAGTTAACACCTGTTCCGTGGAAGGGGTATGGCTCGTGTGTAGGTGCTCTACTAGCCACTGTTTCGATTGCATTTGCTTCAACTGTCCAACCCACACCGTCAGTGAACACAGTGTTCGGTAATTTATTTTTAGGAATGTCTTGCGGGGTTGGAACATCGCTAGCTGCCCCGCTGTTTAGCTTGATAGGCTTACCTGTTAGAGTTAAGCTTTTACTATTCCAAGAGCCATTTTTTGATTTCAGTGCAAGATTGCCGTCACTTTTAATACCAACTTGTTTTTTACTGTAAAGCAACAAGTTGTCAGTTGCATTTAAACTCAATGCCTTGGTTTCAAGCCCCATAGCAACTTTGGCAAACATCTTGATGCTACCTTCTTCGCTGTTGAGATTAATATCACCAGCTGCATGCATGTTGATTTCACCTTGACTACGAATATTAACACTGTTTGATGCATAAACGTCAATTGTGCCTTCTTTTCCTAGTTCTACCCAAGACTGACCATTGGCATGCATTATGTGAATGCTCTCTCCGGTGTCGTTTAGCATGATTTGATGACCTGAAGATGTGCGCACTCGCAGCAATTGGTCTTGCTCTTGAAGATCGCCATCGTCCATTACAATGCTGTGCCCGCCAAGTCTTGACACTACTATAGCTTCGTTGGCCTGCACTTGACCACTTGCAATTTTTTTTGCCATTTCAGCAGGAGTAAATCCTCCCTGGAACACAGGTCGACCCGGGGTACTCCATCCGTATACTGTGCTAGGAGATTCACGCTGTGAGTTACTAGTAATAGGTCCTCGCAGTGGATCGCTGATAACACCTTGATCCAGCATTTGTCCAGCTAACACACTGTGAACCGGTTTTGTCTCTTCGAAGAATCTTGGATTTTCGGCTATAGCAGGGTTACTGTTGTTTACTTCAGTTACTGGCAACTGTTTTGCATTAGCAAAATACGGACTATTTGTATCGTCGACATATTTTTTACTTGCGCCAATAGCTGGCATCATATGATTGATACCTGGCTCAATGGGTGCACCGATATAATACCCTTCGTTAGGATCGCCATTTGCAAAGAAACAAATAACCTTAGTACCAATGTCTGGCGTTGTTCCCCAGAAGCCGTAGCTTTGTTGATTGCCTACAAATTTACCTGGGCCAGTTTTTGACGGAACACTTTGTTGAGTGTTGCCGTACATAGGAGAAATATAACTAACAGTTCGCCAGAGACTTTTTTCGGTTTTATCTGGGCCAGCAAGATACTCAATGTAAACTTGCAATCGACCACTACGGGTAGGATCAACATTGTTAACCACTTCGCCAATAAACGGGCCAGTTTCTGCCGGGGCGCCACCTTTGCCAGTTTTAAAGGATCTTGATGTGCCTGTACTTCGTTGATAGTTTTCTACCATCTATAGTGTTCCTTTAATTTATTAAAATGGCCCTGCGCCATCGTCGTCTACTGCGTTAGTTGTACTCTTTGGCAAGTTTAAAGTGAGATTATCAGTTAAATTACTTGCATCTGTGTTAACATTCCTGCTGTAATTTTCAGTAACATCATCAGAATAAGCAGTCGGTCCGTTGTTGTTATTTGTACGAGGTACACTAACTCCTTGGTTAAATGCTAGATCATCGGCTGTAAATTCTCGCAACGTGCCTTGAATTCTTTGTGTAAATTTACCTGCTTTAAACATGTTGGTTATAGAATATGCTGCAAATACCAAACGTTCTTCGGCTACGTTTGTGTTGTTGTTGATAGCACCTTGGTCGATATTTTCTTTGTATTTTGGTGTTAAGCCTGTTGCCAAATCATAGTCATTTGCTCTGTTAAAACGTACCTCAAACAATACTTCGCTGGCATTAACATTCAGGCTGCCGTCGGGTTCAAAAGGTGCAAGATTGTCCTCTGTGTAAAACACTTCGCTTTGCGTAATCCAGTCTGGGTCTCCAACAATTTCAAGATCAACTTTTAATACATCGGAGTCAGCATACAGTCTACCTGCTAATTGTGCAGCCGGCAGTGTTGATTCTCCTGCACCGCCTTGCTGACTTGACTCTGCTCCAACTGAAAACATTTGTTTATTAGCATATCTTCCGTCGCCGTCAACTGGTGCAGTTAATCCGCTGTTGCCAATTGGTGTTATATAGTTAGTGTTTGCTTCAAATTCAAGATTCAACACTTCTGTGTTTTCTCCGGTGAACAAATAATTATAGATCTTGTGCGACCCTCTATATGCCGACGGAGGGAAATAAGGAGACTTTGGTGTGTTGATCTGGTATCTGTTTACTTTGTAAGTAATTTCATATGCGTAATCTTTTCTCAAATTGTCCCAACCAAGTGGTTTACTTTGTTGTGTAATCTTGTACCACATTGTGGTCCCAACTGGAGGGTTTGAAATTTCAGCTTTAGTTACTTCGTCAAATACTATGGTTTGTTGCGCAGTAACATACTCGCTGTTTTTCATTACCTGGTCAATCAACTGTGTAATTTGTGTACCTGCTGTGATACTATATGTTCGCCCTTGGCTATCAAAATTTTGTTTGTTTGCATTTAGTGATATATTTGGATCACTAGTAGTGGTCATTGGTGTACGTGCTTTACTTGTTGTTCCTTGCTTTTTCATTTTAGCATCACGAAAAGCTGGAATGTCTTCTAGTACAATTTTGTACACATCTGCAATTTCCTGGGCACCTTTTTTTACCAGTTCACGTTGATTTTGATTTAATGCATCTGTTAGTCCCTGGGTTATAGTCGGAGATCCACTGCCGGCTTTACGATTGCCGCTTCCAAACTCTCCGCCGGCTGCACCTCCTGCAAAATCCTCTTCTGCAGCCGCACCTGCCGAAACTTGCATATTACCATTGAACAATGTGCCCACATCAGGTGCATTAAGTTGGAAGTTAAAAGGTATTGACCCCCTAGACGTACTAAATCCAACTGTTGTTTGGGGTATCATGCATTGTAGCTGATACTCAACAACTTGTGCAGCAAGTTTATATCTAAGCATGGCTATTTGAAAAGGAATAAACTTTTCTACCAAAGCATTTGGATCACTTGTAAACTCCCTGCCTTGGCCACTGACTAAGTTTCCATTTTCGTCATAGCCGTAAAATCTTATAACCATAAGATAATTTTGACCATTAATAGTTGCGCCTGGTTCCCCTGTGTGATCCCAAACTGCCTTGCGCAGTCTTTCTAAGAATGTTATGCCTTGAGGTTCAAGAACATCAAATTCAAGTGTAACAGCATTATGAGGGCTTCCAACTCCTTGGGTACCAACTAAACATTTAAGCTCAACGTTTTCTGGATAAAAGTCCAAGTCAAAGAATTTGTTGCGTTCGCCAATTGTGGCACCACCGCTTTGGAACAACAACTGATTTCCCGGTAATGTTTTTCTATCAGACTGTATCATCCGAGTGTATTCGTCAATGTCCATAAGGTATACTGAAATAGTATAAGTCTGCGAAGCAAGGTTTATAAGTTGGTTTGGCGTAGGTACAATGGTTTCCAAAAATTCATTAGCAATGGCTGCACGACCTTCGACATTTGTACTAGAGGTGCGTTGATCATACGAGTCGTCGCTTGCGCTAACCGAATCAGCGGCAGCAATTCTGCCGTCTGGAGTTTGGGTATTAGTAACACTGACTACTTCAGTAGCAGCACCCACTGTGCTGATTGTTCCGCCATCGTCGGCACCTAGAGCAAATTCTCCGTCGGGTCCGCTCAGTGTTGCTAGCCTTGCATTTGTGGGGCTGTTGTTAACCGAATCGGAAGATACGATTGTTTCACCATCCAATACCTCAGTTCCAGTTGTTGGGCTACTAACTCTACTATCTTCATTGGCGCCAGCTTGATCACTAGCGACTTGTGATCCTGCACTGTCTGCTGGTAAATTGTCTATTCGTGCAACTTCGCTTGAGTTAGCGAGAGCTTGCAGTTCAACAGCAAGCAACCTATTAATAAGAGCATTAACTTCTGCTATGTTTTCGGCTATCCTAAATGTTGTTGCAGATTTGTCAGGATCAGTTGGTGGCATGCCGTCGTTTTGACGTTGCAAATTGTCCAAGGTAAAAATGTAACCGTTGGCTTTATCAAAGCCAATGCCCCAATCGGCATTGATTTCGTTCCAAGTTGCACCATCATCGACCTCAAATTCTAGGCGTTCAACCCACCCTACCAGATTATTGATGTTGAGTTGTACGCTGCGCCTGGCTGTATCTATTTCTGCCGAGGTGGTCATGCTAGATTCCTAATACTTGGGACAAAGTTGCTTTTTGTGGTAGGTATATTGATGTATTGGTTGTAAAGTCCCCCAATGGATCTTGAAGTTGGTTTGGGTTTCTCTGTGCAAACACCCACCAAAGCGCCGCATCACCATACAAGTCGAATGCTAGCAAGTCTGGGCGAAGATTGTAAGTTTCATTAATAGTCATTAATAAGTCGTCTGCCAATTTAGGAATAGGTCGATTAACCATTACACCAAGATACGTCTGATTAACCACAGGTGTGTCAAAGTACGGACTGTTACTTGTATATATGTTATCCATTACCACATCCCTTTCTTAATTAAGTTACCGTTTGCATATTCCTTGAGACTAAAATCTTGACTAACTTGTCGTCTACTTGCAATTGGAAGTAAGTTAAGAGTCATTGACATCTTAGTTGGTACGTATGTTGCACCTTTGCTTCCTAATGGCCCGGGTGTTGGTGTAAATGGTTTTGCACCAACTTGGAGCGGCTGTGTTCCACCGCCGAACAATCTTGTAGCTGCCGTGGACAATCTAGTTAAACTAGAAAAGTTACCATTGGTTGCACTTGTTGCTAGAGGTTTTTGATATTGCAAATTATCTGCGCCTGTTATGTGTCGGCTTCTTGCTCTGATATAGTTAACATCAGACGGTAAATTCAAGTTAAACTCTGCTATCACACAAGGAGACTCGTTGAATTGATATTCGCCAAGGCCAGACAAATACAACAATGGCGGTGGTGAACCACGCTCTGCATCTTGGCCATAAAACATTTTACTAGCACTCTTAAAGAAATGCATAACTGCCAACAAGTATTCAGCTTCAACTGTGTCTTGTGCAGTGAATTCAGCAGTAACTTGTATAGTCTGAACACTTGATCCTTTGTAGAAATAGTGCATATAGTTGCTGTGCGTTGGTTGATAATTATTGTAATCTGACCTATATTGTAAATCAATTTGCGGAGTATACGGAAATATAACACCGTCAGTGACTGCCAATGGAGCAAGTATACCCGGGTTGCTTGCTTTGTACAAGTAGTTTGCCTGAGGTGCAAGTCTTAACTTAACACGCCAATCACCGTCGGCATTTTTAACACCGCTTGCTTCTCGTTGTGCACTAACAGTTTGCTGGTTACGTGCCTTAATAAGCAATTGGTTAGCATCAATTGCTCTCTCCATTTCTTCCATGTCTGTATAAGGCGCTAGTCCTCGAGCAACACGTTCTTCATTTATTAACCTTGCAACTTCCGGATCGCTAAGGTCAGGTACAACTTTATCTCTGAATACTGTTTCCAAGACATCAGCATCTGTTGGTGATACTGTGTAAGGATTGTCTTGGAAGCCAGGAAGCTGGTTAAGTATTTTTCCAGGATATAATATAGTTTCTTCCGTTAGTGGTGGGCCTAGTCCAAGCTTGTACTTTTCTATTCTTCCTGGGCCAGCATTATATGCTTGAAGAATTTCTGCAGGCGTGTAGTTTGGATATTCTTTCCTAAGTCCTTCGAGATACTGTCTAGCAAATTCTCTAGCTCTCACCGGATCGAGAACTTCTCGAATAGTAATAGGCTCAACACCATACCCAGGATCGGCTGCGGTCTCTGGTATAATCTGGTACACACCTAAAGCGCCTGCTGGAGACACTGCATTAGGGTTGTTGCCTGATTCAACAACTGCCAACGCATCAAGTAAATCATCTGTTACCCACGAAGTTTGTAAAGATTCTGTGTCAACAAGCTGACCATAGCTAGAGTTACGAGCTATAGTACCAGTTGTATCAAGTGTGTAATCACCATCGCTTATTGCTATACCAGCAAGAGTTCTAAGACCATTTTCACTAAGTCCGGGATATTGCTGTGCTAATTCATTGTATAGATCAGCTAATTTTTGATTGTACGGCATGTTGACTCCTATGCATTATTTATGGCGATCAAAAACGGCTAACTTAATGATTGACAGCCCCCTCTACATCGTTTATACTAAGTACAATTATGGAGAACTTAAATGGCATTAGCTAAAAAAACACCTGTTAAAAAACCTAAAAAAGTTAACTACCTCAACAACCGAGATATTCTCAAAGAAATTTACAAAAGTAAAAGCACATATTGTTCATACCTAGAGCCGGGTCAAGCTCAGTATGACATTATTTTGCCCAGTGTGGACAAAATCAATCAGCGCACTGTTGCAGAAGCACGGCGTAACAAAGCCGATCGCATCAAACGAGAAACAGGCGAAATAGTTGATCCAACAAAACTCAGCAACCAAGAGCTTGTATTTCGCATTACCACTTGGGATCACATTCCAATGGTGCCAAAAAAGCTAACCAAAGCACAAGAAAAGAAGAAATCCAAACTAGAAGAAATTCTAGAAATGGATGATGTTGATTATTCCGACGATGGACTACAAGAGCTTATGACCGAAGTAGAACAAGATCTCAACTATATAAAGTTGAATTTTCCACCATTTTGGCATTACATGATCGACGACAACAAAGTTCCGTATGTTGTGGGTAAAAGTCACTGGGTCGGCGGACTAGACAATGGTCACTTCTCAAAAGATCACGGTAAAATGACAGACAAATTAGCACACATGTTTATCAAGTTGTGCGAACGCTATGCTACACGTTCAAATTGGCGTGGGTATACTTACAACGAAGAAATGCGTGGCCAGGCATTGTTGCAACTCAGCCAAATTGGTTTACAATTTGATGAAAGCAAATCGCAAAATCCGTTTGCATACTATACCGCTGCTATTACCAACAGTTTTACTAGGGTACTAAACATTGAAAAGAAAAATCAAAACATTCGTGATGATATTCTAGAAAATGCAGGCTTGAATCCGAGTTGGACACGACAGTTTAACAACTCAGCAGAATCAAAACGTTTTATTGCAGAAACTAAAGCAACCAAAACCAAATAAGGACTTATACATGAGTTTGTTCAAAAAGGCCTTGGTCTTTACTGACATCCACTTTGGCATGAAAAGTAACAGTGCTCTTCACAATCAAGATTGTGAGGAGTTTGTTGAGTGGGCAGTAGAACAGGGCAAATTGCACGGTTGCGAAACTTGCATCTTTATGGGAGATTGGCATCACCATAGAGCAAGTTTGAGTTTGCAAACAATGCATCATAGTTTGAGAGCATTGGAAAAGCTAAGTTCAGGTTTCGACAACACACATTTTATCACGGGCAATCACGATTTGTACTACAGAGACAAGCGTGACATTTACAGTTACGAGTGGGCACAGCATATTCCAAATGTGCACATTCACAACGAATGGTTTGAACAAGACGATGTTATACTTGTTCCGTGGCTGGTTGGTGATGATTATAAACGTGTTAAAAATGCCAGTGCCAAGTATATGTTTGGACACTTTGAACTTCCCCACTTTAAGATGAATGCAATGGTAGAAATGCCAGATCATGGTGATATTAACGCAGAACATTTTACTGGCTACGGAGAAGTTTTCAGTGGGCACTTCCACTTACGGCAAAAGAAGAACAACATCAACTACATTGGTAATGCGTTTCCGCATAACTTCTCTGATGCCGGTGACGATCAGCGCGGAGTGATGATACTAGATTGGGATGGTACTAAGGAATACATCTCTTGGCCCAATCAGCCTTTGTACAGTGTTATGAATCTTAGCGATGTAATCGACTTTGCCGACGAACGACTCAAACCAAGAATGCATGTTCGTGTTAACTTGGATATTGAAATTTCTTACGAAGAAGCAAACTACATCAAAGAGCAATACATCACCAAGTACCAATTGCGAGAGATGGCATTGATTCCCAACAAGCAAAGTGCACTAGAAGAAGAAATGAATCCTGGTGATATTAAGTTCGAAAGTGTTGATCAGATTATCACTGAACAGATTATTGCAATTGACAGTGAGTTTTACGACAACAAATTATTGCTAGAAATATACAGGAGCTTGTAGATGCATTTTAAAGTATTTGAAAAGCAATATCTTTCAAATTTTGAAATACTAGATTTGATCGATTTGCACAGTGTCTCAGTGTCGCCAGACTCGGCTTATCAGACATTTCAAAAACTATACCAAGCATCATATACCAATAATCAAAGATTGGTTTTTTATAGCCAGTATACCATACCCGAAAGTTTGCTTACACACCTGTACAATGCTGCATTTGACATTGATATTAGTAATTTTTTTATAATAATTGCATGCCCAGATGCTGACAGCATTATTGCAAAAACTGGACAAGTCACTACTACAGATTTATTCACCGGGATTGATGTTACAGTTGACAGTATTAAATTAGAAAATCAGTATACATTAAGCAACACGATATGCCCACAATTATGGGATCATCTGCGCATTAGTAATAGAGGAGAAGTATCTCCTTGTTGTGTTTACGATGGAAAAATCAGTGACTATGACAGAACCAACCAGTCTCTTGAAAGTTTATTTCACAGCAACGAAATGAATTCTATTAGAGAAAAAATGCTCAACGGACAGAGACCAAAAGGGTGCGAAAAATGCTGGAACGCTGAAGACGGAAATATCACTAGTCATCGCATGCGACATTTGTCTTACAAAAAACAAACAATGTTAACCAGGGGGTTAGACAATCCTTTGCTGTCTAGTTTTGACTTTGCCGCCGGAAACACTTGTAATTTTAAGTGTCGAATATGCAACGTCACTGATAGCAGTTTATATGCAGTTGAGTACGAAAAATTCAAAAATACTCCATCAGGCATGGACTATTATGATGTAAATACTCCAACTTATCAATTTAATCATTACTCTCAAGTAATCAACGAATTAAAAACTCTTGTTGCTAAAAATCAAATTGTAAACATTGATTTTTACGGAGGAGAACCATTATACAACAAAAATGTTTTGGAATTTATATACTGGGCTGTTGATAATCAATACTCGCAAAATCTTAGACTGCATCTCAATACCAATGGTAGTATTTTTCCAGAAAAGTTAGAAAACTGCTGGAAACTTTTTAAACATATTGATATACAATTTAGTATAGATAACATTGACGATAGATTTCAACTAGAAAGAGGTAGTACTTGGCAAACAGTTGACACTAACATTAGACGTTTTATTAATTTAAAATTACCCAATGCAACAATGGGTATAATGCCAGTAATAAGCATTATGAATATTCTTTATCTTGATGAAGTTGTTGATTGGGCTAAAAGCTTAGAACTCAATGTTCAGTTTGTTATGCTTACTCAACCAAAAGCATTTTCTGTTGCAAATCTTACCCTAATGGCTCAACAAATGTGCATTGATAAATGTGTTAATTCTACACACGAATGTGTACAATCACTTGTAAGTTACTTGCAAAACATTACGCCCAGCAACGGTACCGAGTTTAGTCAAGCTGTTAAACACTTCGACAAAATTAGAAATCAAGACTTTCGAAAGACACATTATGATATTGCAAAAGCAATGAATCTATGTTAGTATAATTACATGATACAACTTAAAGACCTTACAGTTAAAAACTTTATGAGTGTAGGTAACTCTACACAAGCAATTAACTTTGACAGACAAGACCTTACATTGGTACTAGGTGAGAACCTTGACCTTGGCGGCGATGGCAGCAGAAATGGTACTGGTAAAACTACTATCATTAATGCACTTAGCTATGCATTATACGGTCAAGCACTTACTAATATCAAACGCAACAATCTAATCAACAAGACTAACAGCAAAGGTATGTTGGTCAGTTTAGACTTTTGCATGGGAGAGAAGTGCTATCGAATCGAACGTGGCCGTAGTCCCAATGTATTGAAGTTTTATATTAACAACAGCGAACAAGAAGCTGATGACAATGCACAAGGCGATAGCAGAGAAACTCAGGGTGCTATCAACAAACTTTTGAATATGAGTCACACCATGTTCAAACACTTGGTAGCACTAAACACTTACACCGAACCGTTTTTAAGTCTCAAAACAAACGATCAACGTGAGATAATCGAGCAACTGCTGGGTATTACATTGCTCAGTGAACGTGCTGATAAAATCAAAGAACTAAGCAAAAACACCAAAGACTTAATCAAAGAAGAAGAAATGTCAATTCGGGCATTACAAAATGCCAATGAAAAAATTGGCGAGCAAGTTGATGCACTTAAACGCAGACAAACTCTTTGGTTGAATAAAAACAAAGAAGAAATTGTCAACATTGAACGTGCTATTAGTGATTTAGCACATGTTAATATCGAATCTGAACTCGAAGCACACGAACAGTTAGTTAACTGGAGAGTGATTGATAACGAGCAATCGCAATTACAAAAAGACATTGCTGCGCTACAGGCACAAGTTAGCCGAGCTGATAGAGATTTCAAAAGAACTAAAAAGTCAATTGACAGCATCGAAGATGGTACTTGTAGCGCATGTGGACAAAGTGTTGATCACCTCGAAACACACAAACAACAAATGATTGATGCAAAAAAAGAACATCAAGATGCAGCCACCTTCCTAACAGAATTAGAGCAAGGCATTGCCACACTGTTAACTGGAAAGAAAGATGTGCCTGCGAAGCCTAAGACATTTTATGATAACTTAACTGATGCACACAATCACAAGTCAACACTAAGCTCTCTTGAAACGCAACTAGAAAACAAGAAGGACGAAACTGATCCTTATGTTGAGCAAATAGCTGATATGGAAACTTCAGCGTTGCAAGAAATTAGTTACGAAAAAGTAAACGACTTAACACGATTGCAAGAACATCAAGACTTCCTGTTAAAGTTGCTAACAAACAAAGATAGTTTTGTTAGAAAACGCATTATTGACCAAAACCTTTCTTATCTAAATTCTAGATTAACGCATTACTTAGATCGGATAGGTTTGCCACACACTGTTATATTTCAAAACGATCTCACAGTAGAGATCCAGGAGCTGGGCAGAGACTTGGACTTTGACAACTTGTCACGTGGTGAGCGCAACAGACTTATACTAAGCATGAGTTGGGCGTTTCGTGATGTATGGGAGAGCTTGTATGGCTCAATCAACTTGTTGTTCATTGACGAGCTAGTAGATTCAGGCATGGACACATCAGGTGTTGAAGCAAGTTTAGCACTGCTTAAAAAGATGGCTCGCGAACGTAACAAGAGTATCTGGCTTGTTTCGCACAAGGATGAACTTGCAGGTCGTGTAAATAACTTGCTTAAAGTTGTTAAAGAAAACGGCTTTACAAGTTATAGCAACGATGTGGAAATAATCTGATAAATGTTTATATGACATGGTATTATAAAGACACCGAAGTAGAAGACATTCCGGAGGGCGCAATTGGGTTTGTGTATTTGATTACAAATACAACAAACAACCGAAAGTATATTGGTAAGAAACTTGCACAATTTAAACGCAGCCGAAAGCCACTTAAAGGCAAAGTTAATAAACGTAGATACACTGTTGAAAGTGATTGGAAGGACTACTACGGAAGTAGCGATGCACTGTCAGCTGATGTAGAATTACTAGGCAAAGACAAGTTCAAACGTGAAATAATGTTTTGGTGTAGCAGCAAAAGCGAACTTAGCTACATCGAAGCTAGAGAACAATTTGCGCACCGGGTACTGGAAAGTAAAGACTGGTACAACGGGCACATACAAGTACGTGTGCACCAAAAAGGCATACTAAAAGAATAAAATTACACAATAGATAACTAATTGCATAACTATCATGCACAGGCAACCAAACAGAGCAATGCTCAAACTTCTTTTTAAATTTCCCTTTTAAAATTCTCAGCTATTATAGGAACATTGTTTGGTCGAGGCACCTCGACCCACTATGAGAACATGTAGTAATTGCATGAACAGATATAGTGAGTTCCAAGGACAAGCTAACTTAAGGCTAAAATGATACAGGCTCTGTGAAACAGATACAACCTGTGCTCTTGATATATTTGCTTGAATGAGTATATCACAGGGCTCCGTTGCGAGACAAGGCTAGAGTAGGGTGTAAAGCGTAACCGCATCCGTTGTAACTATTGCAAATCTCTTTATTCAAGTGACTGACACGACTCAGATGATGATGTATGTTCGGTTATGCTTGCCCTGTGCAAGGGCAAGTATGACCAAAAAATCTAGATGATAATGAAACACTCGATTCTCTCGTGCTTAATAATATTAATCACTTGTATAAAAAAAACTATTAAGAGCGACAGCGAATTAATAGATGTCTTTAGACATCTTATAATGTTAAAGAAAACTTTGATATTGTTTGTTTATGCCACTTAAATACTTTAGCATATTCTAAATGGTATGTTCTGGAAAAATGCTCAACATCTTGTAAGTTAATTGGAAAATCTTTGAGTACAGGTATATCTGCACCAGCACTTGCAATGAGTGCTTGCATTTTCCAACTGTTACCTTCAACAGCAACAAATGGTGTTTCTGCACAGATACATGCCATAACCTCATGAAAGCGTCCAGTAACACATAGATTGCTGTTGCGCAACTGATTAACTACATCATGCCATGATTGTTTGAATATGTTTATTCGTTGCGTGTGTTTGGTGTGGTTGTGTATACTGTCAAATGCATATTGCCCTAGTGTGATGTTGTGTTGTGTTTCAACTGTTGATACATGTGGGCAATTGATATAACTAATGTCTGGGTATAAATCTGGAGTTCTTCCAAAATCGTGTTGAGCATGTTTTTGGCTATACACATCTCTTACGCTCCATTGCTGCAAATTATCGGTTACACTTTTCCAACTAGTGTCCATGTTCTGCCAAATTGAATTCAGCAGCACTGTGGGTTTATTTTGTTGTTGGGCTAAGTTTACAAAGTTTAGTAAGCTAACTGCACCTTGACGATTGTTATGCATAGTACCTTCGCCGTTAACAACAACAGCATCAATATTATCCCAGTCGTTGTATTGTATATAAGGTACAGTCACTGGAATGCTAACCACAGCGGTATGTGGTTGCATTTGTAATTTAAGGTTTTTAATTACCTGTTTGCATCCGCTGTGATATTTAGAAGTATCATTTAACAGCAGGATGCGCATTAGTACTGGTCTGGAAAGTCTCTATACAGAAAATGTTGTATAGTTTCCACATCAACCAGTTGATTGAATGCATGGTGCTTAACTTCGATGTCATTTGTGTCTGTAACTACATGCTTCATTGCATCGTCGAGATCTTGCATGTTTTTAAATTCCATGTCAATTCGAAACTCTGGCAAGTCCATACTACGAAATCCAAGTTTCATTCTAGTGATGCGATAGCTGTGCAATGTAGGTAGTTCATCTAAGAACGCACTCATTTTAGTTACAAATTCGTGTGCATTAACGCCTTCATTGACGTCAGAGTAGATAGTGTAAATGTCCATTGGGTTTCCTTATTTCTATATATAGTTAGTAATGAAAATAGTCTTCAATAATGTTTTTGGCACTTTGAGCCAAGCTGATATAATCTACAATATACCAAGCCTAGTTGATGTTGACGCCAGTGAACACGACGAAGCGTTGTCACAAGGATGGCTAGTAACTGTTGACAACGGTGAAAAAGTTTGGTATCAAAGCCGCAGTACCAGAGTAAATGTTGCCAACACTGATTATAGTCTAATAGACAATTACCAAATCACTGACAGTGCTACAAGTGAAATGGATCATGTGTACAATGCCTACTGTTTGAAAAAAGGCTTTAAGAAAATGTACGCACTAGATGATCAACTCAGTTGGGATATCTATGTTCAGTATCATCATGATGACGAGCTAGTAGCATGGAGCAAGCTACGTAGATACAGCCCCAGCAGCATCGAAACAGCATTATTTGCATGGGACTATAGTGAACCGCATTTGCGGTTGGGCGAACGCACAATGCAGCACGAAATTGCTTGGGCTAAACAATCTGGATATTCATATGTGTACATGGGAAGTGGGTATGAAAAAATATGCACTTACAAAAGCCGAGTTGATGGATTTGAGTGGTGGACCGGGCAGCATTGGAGCACTGATGTTGATCACTATGTGTGGTTGTGCAAAAGAGACACCAAGCTGTTAAATTCTAAAGTCGTGGATCTTCACGATTTGAAAATAGACCAGTAAGATACTCTTCGTCCCAGCCGTTGTAGAAACCTTTTTTACCTAATATCTTTGCATGACTGTGTAACTTGCTGCGACTTTGTACTAGTGCTAGTGCATACTTTCCGTGATTGAATTTCACACCATTAACTACTTCAGGGACACTTGGGTGGTCTGACAATGCTAACATGTCAATGGGTACTAGTGTTTCTTCGTTGATATTATCAATTGTGTCTTCAAAGTCTTCAGGATCATAATCATCAGGGTTGTACACATAGATGTACACATCTTGGTCGCCCATACCTTCTTTGGCAACATCTATCATGTCTTGTGCTAGAGAAGTACCTATGCGCACACTGTATTTGTTGGCTAGTCGTGCTTTTCTAGCATACGGGCATGGTGACCAATTGCCTAATGCAGGATGCGGAACTTCAAGAAAGTTGATCAACCATTCTTCGATGCTGGCTTTTACTTCATCGATTACCAAAAGTCTCTTCCTGTTTTCTTTGCTGTTTCTAGGTTGCCCTTGATGATGCTTCCTAAGATGTCTCGTTCTGGACCACTCATCTGTGTGATTTCAGAATAGCTAATACCGCCACGCATGTACCAGCATATCTTCATCATATCCTCTTTTAGGCCCTTAACTTCTTTTTCCATCTTCTCGACGATTGCTTCAATCTCGTCCGGAGCTGATGTTAAGAGCCTGATTCGAAAAAATTTGCAACATTCATGGTAAACGGCGTTTCATATTGGTGCTTGCAATCAGCACAAGTAATACTGAGAGGTTCAATCTCGCCTAGTTTTTTAATTTCTTCAATTTTTTTGCGTACTTTTGAAAAAACTTTTGATTCACAGTTTTTAATGTATTCTGTGATGTGTTCCTTGTCTACTACAATATCATCGCCTGCTTGTATCATGCTAATACTGTCACTGATTGCATTTACAGTAAGCTCGCTGAGACTTTGGAATGCTTCAGTTAGCAATCTAAGCTTTTCGGCTTCGTCAATTTCAGCATCAGGTAATGCTTCCAACATTTTTTGATCTTGGAACTGCAACATGTTGTTACGGTTTTGCTCTGTGTACGTCAACGGTTTGAAATGTATTTCAATGTCTCCGTTGACAACTGGTTTTGAAAAATCTGGAGTTTTGATTCGATCCATGATGCTTCTCAAATCAATACCAAACTCATTGGTTTCGCTGCACTCTGGGCACTTGCTGGTAAATTCCATTTCGTGTCCGTAACTTGCAATCCTTATAGCAATCAACAACGTGTCTAAATCAAGTGTGCTGACCTTCCAAGGATCTACAAAAGCAGGGATGCAACTTTTTATTACATTGGCAATAGCAGCGCCATTGAACAATGCATCAGCAGTTCTGTATGCAATTTCGTCCAGTGCTGTCATTGGATAAATTGGAATTTCTTTATTCTCTGGCATTACTAGAATATTTTCGTCGTAGTACATTCCATTGCTTGGTAACGTGACATAAATTGCAGGTTGCCTGAAGTGTTTTGCAAGTGGGTTCGGGTTGTTGTGATCCATGTTTTTTCCTACCATAAATATATGATACTGTACTTATACAGCGTAAAAACGGGTAAGAATTTAATGGCAGAGTTTGATGATCAAGACCTACAGAGATTGAATGATGAAATCTCTCGTTTGCAACAATCTATGTTGCAACTGGCTAACAGCCAGCAAGTAGGTAGTACTCAATGGAATAAAATCAACACTCAGTTAAACGTTGTTCAAAACAAGTACAAAGCAATAATATCTTCCCAAGAGTCGTTTGCTAATTCAGTTGGTAAAGGAACTGCCGCAGTAGGCAAAATGGCAGTCGGCGCTGTTAAAGCCGGATCGTCTTTTGCAGAAGCAGCCAGTGCAGTTAGGCAAAGCAGGGAAGACTTTACCAGCTTAAACCCGTCAATAAACCTGGCAGGCTCGGCACTAAAGACAACGGGAAAAATAGCAGGAGTAGCCGGTGAAGCACTAGGCGGGCTTGCTGACGGTATTCCTGTTGTTGGCGGCGTTATTGGCGGCGCAATCAATGCAGTAGGCAAGTTTGCTGCTGCAATCACCGAAGCAGTTTCTGACATCCTTACCACAGTAGGTCCGCAACTAACAGCCGAAGTACAACGTGCAAGTGAAGCATTTCGCACAATTGGGCAAGTTGGTGGATTAACTGCTGGCGGGTTAACCGAGATAATGAATCAGAGCATCGATGCTGGACTTAGTTTTACACAGTTTAGTACGGTAGCGTCCAAAAGTGCCGAAGGCCTTGCATTTGCGTTTGGCGATGCAAGCGAAGGTATTGAAAGATTTTCTCGAGTTTCTGCAGACATGGAACCATTCAGACAAGGCTTGATAGCTTTGGGTGTGGGCGCTGAAAAGCAAAATGAACTAACATCAAAATACTTGTTGTTGCAAGCAAGAACTGGTAGAGTGGAAGCAATGTCAGCTAGGGAACTTGCACAAGGCAGCGAAGAATACATCCGTAAACTGTCTACACTGTCAAGAATAACCGGTAGAAGCATTGACGATCAACAAGCTATAATGGATGCACAAACACGCAACATACGTCTAATGGGTGCCGCAGCTGACATTCAAGAAAGATTGGGCGGTGAAGAAGGAAAACGAGCTGCACTAGCTATGCAAACCACATCAGCAGCTATTGAAACTGTTGCAAGTAAAGAAATTGCCGATGGTTTGCGTGATGCAATGGCAGGAAACTTAGGAACCGAAGCTGCTCAAGGATTTGTTCTTGCAGCCGGACAAGAAGGTGTTGCTGCGGTTGCTGCACTACGTGCAGGTACTATGAGCGATCTCGATGCAACAGCATTAATCATGCAAGGCATTAACAATAGATTTGATTCTCTAGGAGGATCAGCGGGAATTGCTAGATTGGTTGGACTTGGTACACCAATGGATGCAGTTTTTGAAGGCATGTTTAATGTAGCCCAACGTGCTAATTTAACAGCAGACGACTTAGAAAAATTAAAAACATCGCAAGATGGGTTCACAACAGCAACTGATACTACTACTGCTGATCTAATTGCTGCACAAGTCGCTTTACAACGGGCAGCAATTGAAGCTGACAAAATGGCTAAACTGCTTATGGGCCCAGCTGCATCGGCGATTGAACAATTTGCAGTAATTGTGCAAACAACAAACAAAGAAATGTTTTTAATGCTCGAAGCATTTAGCACTGGTGGACTAGCCGGATTACAGTCAGCAGTTTCTGAAAAAATAATGCCAGAAATGGACATTGGTTCCGGGATTGTAGATTTTACAAATATGTCCCCTGATGAAAAAGCCGCTGCACAACAGCAAATTCAAGAACGACTTGATAAGTCAAGGAAACAAAACGAAGAAACCTGGGAAAACATCAAAAAGATGTTTGGATTTGGAAGATTTATTGATAATGCATCTGGAAATAACGGAACAACAACTGGGGGTGCAGGTACTTTGCCATCAGGTGCAACACCAGATTATGGAAGCAATGGTGATTTATTAAAACTACTTGAGGAAAGTAGAAGAAAATATGCTCCGCCAGGAACACCAGATGCTACATCTTCAACAGCAGGCCCTACTGGCACGTTAAGAACCAGTGGAAGTCTATCAGATGTATTAAATGAAAATCTCACAGTAGCAAACAGTCAGTTGGCAAATTCTAAAGCAGACACTTTAGCAAGAAAAGAAGTGTCAGATCTAACCATTGAAAAGTTAACTGAAATTGTAACTGCAATGGATCGTGCTAATCGTACCAGTGAGCAGATACTACAGCGGGCCAGGCAAGGGTGATAAATACTTGTGTCACAATGTGCATATTGGAAAAATAATACATGGCCGGATGGAAAAAATACTTTAAAGTGGTGGGCAACGAAGGTGGGCAACTTTCGCCTATTAGCGGACGGTCTACTCAAGGATCAAATGGTCAAGGCGGCCAATTTGGTTTTAAGAATTACCAAAGTCACTTGCCTGAAGTGTATTCAGGTCACCCTAACAGAATTGAACGCTACAATCAGTATGAAAATATGGATTGCGACAGTGAAATCAATGCATGTTTAGATATCATTGCTGAGTTTGCAACACAAACCAATGAAAGCAACAACACACCGTTTGAAGTTGAATACACTGATACTCCTACAAACAACGAAATTGAGATTATTAGAAAACAACTACAACAGTGGACTAAACTCAACAAGTTTGATCAACGTATATTCCGTCTTTTCCGTAACACGTTGAAGTACGGCGATCAAGTTTTTGTTAGAGATCCAGAAACCTTTGAACTATACTGGGTTGACATGACCAAAGTAGTAAGAGTTATTGTCAATGAAAACGAAGGCAAGAAACCTGAACAATACGTTATTCGTGATATCAATCCCAACTTTCAAAATTTAAGCATTGCTCCTAAAAGCACCACAGACTATGGATCAAATCCTAATGCAGGGTCAATTGGCGGCAGCGGCGGATCAAATTCAAACTACACTATCCCAAATGCACCTCTTGCAGGTGGACAAAGTAGATTTGAACACACTATAAACGAAACAGTAATTGATGCTAAAAATATAGTACACCTTGGACTTAGTGAAGGCTTGGATTTTTATTGGCCGTTTAGTCAAAGTATACTTGAAATGATTTTCAAAGTATTCAAGCAAAAAGAGTTACTTGAAGACTCGATTCTAATTTATCGTGTGCAACGTGCGCCAGAACGTAGAGTATTTTATATTGATGTAGGCAACATGCCAAGTCACCTTGCTATGCAGTTTGTTGAACGTGTTAAAAATGAAGTGCACCAAAGACGTATTCCCAATCAACAAGGCGGGCAAGCTGGTACTACAATGGATACTACATACAATCCATTGTCAATCAACGAAGATTACTTCTTTCCACAAACAGCAGAAGGTAGAGGATCAAAAGTTGAAACACTACCAGGAGGCGAAAACCTTGGACAAATCGACGATTTAAAATACTTTAACAACAAGATGTGCAGAGGACTTCGTGTTCCTAGCAGCTACCTTCCGACTGGCCCAGACGACAGTGATCGACCAATGAACGACGGTCGTGTTGGTACTGCACTTATACAAGAATATAGATTTAATCAGTATTGCGAAAGACTGCAAAAGCAAATTTGTCAAAAACTTGATGATGAATTTAAAATGTTTTTGCGCTGGAGAGGCTTTAACATTGACAGCGGGTTGTTTAGCATCAAGTTTGCACCGCCACAGAATTTTGCTAGTTATCGTCAAGCCGAACTTGATACAACTCGTATGCAAGCGTTTAGCACATTAGAGCAAATTCCCTACATGAGCAAGCGTTTTCTTATGAAACGTTACCTGGGTCTCACTGACGACGAGTTGCAAGAAAACTCGAAATTGTGGAGTGAAGAAACTGGGCAACCAAGTGAACTTGAACCAATGGGCAAAGATTTACGCACAGTTGGTGTTAGTCCTGCTGATTTTGATGCAGATATCGAAACCGGCGGTGACATTGAAGCAGGCGGTGAGGAAATTGATGTGGACATTGATGCTGGTGCAGTTGCAGCAGAAACGCCTCCGGCATAAATATTATTATGAAACTATTTGAATTTTTTGAAGCAGCGCCAGAAGGGTACCAAGATGTAGAGGATGACAATTCTACACCGCAACTCGGCGAACTGCGCAAAACTAAACTAACTCTTAAACAAATTTCAAAACTTCGAAAAATGTATGACATGCGAAATTATGAAAAAAAAGAAGAGCTGAAAAAGGTGCAAGCACAATATGCACCAGCGCCGCCACAAATGTGATACTTTATTAGAATTTTTCTTTTAGTCTAATAAATTTATCGTTTTCTACCCATTTTACTCCTATAACTGCATAGTTTTTAGTATCTATGTTAAATATTATACTGAGCCCATACTTTGGAGGAACCAATATGAACAAATTTGAACAACTTATCGAATTCGTTATTAACGACGAAGAAGATAAAGCAAAAGCTCTCTTTCATGAGATCGTTGTAGAGCAATCTAAAACAATCTATGAAGACATCATGTCTGAAGAATCAGACGCAGAAAAAGATGACCATGCTGAAAAAGCTGGTGATGAAGTTAAAAAAGACATCGAGTATGATGACAAAATGGACGAGTCCATCGAAGAGTCAGAACTTGGTGGATCACAAGTTGACGATCTTATTGACGAAATTGAAGCCGAAGAGCAAGGCGTCACTTTTGAAGATGAAGAAGAAATCGAAATGGTTGACGTCGACGTTGAAGATGATGACGACGATGAAGAACTCGAAGATCGTGTTGTTGGTCTAGAAGACAAACTAGACGAACTTATGTCTGAGTTTGAAGAACTCATGGGTCAAGTTGATGACAACACTGACGACATCGACGATGTTGAAGATGACCATGAAGAAATGGACATGGACGACGAAACAGTCGAAGTTGACATGGAAATAGAAGGTCTAGAAGAAAATGTTGACCTAACTGCTGCTCCTAAAGCTGTTACCACTGAACCAGCTGGTACTCAAACGAGTAGTACTGTGGCTGCCAACAGTGGCGCAAAAGGTGCTGTAGCAAAACCAGTTGACACAGACACTGCTCCAGAAAAAGGTCGCTCTGCTCCAAAAGCACAAGACCAAGGTAACACAACAAGACCAGACATGAAAGCTGCGCCAAAACCGCAACTAGCACAAGCGTCTGGTGTGAACACCAAAAGCGTTATTGACTAAAAGGATAACCAAGTATGGCTCTTTATCTTAGAGAAAACCTTACCTTCGAAACCGCACAAATTCAACTCGTTGAAGGGAAAGACGGTAAGGAACTCTTTATGGAAGGCATCTGCATACAAGGTGGTGTTAAGAACGCTAATGAGCGAATATACCCTGTGAGTGAGATTTCTAACGCAGTTAAAACTCTTAATGAACAGATCAAAGAAGGCAATAGCGTCCTTGGTGAAGTTGATCACCCGGATGACCTTAAGATTAATTTAGACCGTGTATGTCACATGATTACTAGTATGTGGATGGACGGTCCAAATGGATACGGAAAACTAAAAATACTTCCAACACCAATGGGCGAGCTAGTTAAAACTATGCTTCAGTCAGGTGTGCGATTGGGAGTATCTAGTCGTGGATCGGGTAATGTAGATCCACACAACGGACACGTCAGTGACTTTGAAATTGTTACTGTCGATGTAGTCGCACAACCCAGTGCTCCAAATGCTTACCCTAAAGCTATTTACGAAGGACTTTTGAACATGAAACATGGTCATGCAGTTCTCGAAATGGCTAGGGAGTCAGGGTCAAACGACAGAGTACAGAAGTACCTAACAGACGAAGTATCTCGTCTGATTAGGGACCTAAAGATTTAGGAGAATCGCATGTTAGATGCTATTAAACCACTACTAGATAGCGACCTGGTTAATGAGGATACTCGTAATGCTATTGCTGAACAATGGGCAGCAAAGTTGAATGAGACCAAAGAAACAGTTCGTGCAGAACTTCGCGAGGAGTTTGCACAACGCTATGATCATGATAAAACAGTGATGGTAGAAGCCCTAGATAAAATGGTAACAGAAGGCTTGCAAGAAGAAATTGCTCAACTTAACGAAGAGAAAAAGGCACTTGCAGAGGACCGTGTAAAAGCCGCAAACGCAATGAAAGAAAATGCTAATAAATTTAATAACTTTATGGTATCAAAACTTTCAGAAGAGCTTCGCGAACTACGCACAGACCGCAAAGTACAAGCAGAAGGTTTTGGTAAGCTAGAATCATTTGTTGTAAGTGCTTTGGCCGAAGAAATCAAGGAATTCGCAGCAGACAAGAAAGACTTAGTTGAAACTAAAGTAAAGCTTGTTAGCGAAGCACGTGGACAACTTGATAGTCTAAAAAGTAAATTTGTAAAAGAATCTGCTAAAAAGATGTCAACAACTGTTGCTACTCATCTTACGCAAGAATTAAGTCAACTTAAAGAGGATATCAAAATTGCTCGTGAGAACAATTTTGGTCGCCGTATATTTGAAGCATATGCTACAGAGTTTGGTGCTACTCATCTCAATGAGAATGCAGAAGTACGCAAACTATTAGCTACTATTGAAGATAAAGACATTAAGTTGGCAGAAGCCGTTAACGCTCAAAAACAAGCCGCAAAGCTTGTTGAGAGTAAAAATCATGAAATTAAAATCATTCGTGAAGCTAATGAGCGGGAAGCTACATTAGACGAACTACTTTCGCCTCTTAACGATGAAAAGAGAGAAGTAATGATTAATCTTCTTGAAAACGTTCAAACATCTCGTCTAAAGAACGCATTTGAGAAGTACTTGCCAGCAGTACTCAGTGAAGCTAAAGCAACTAAAAAAGCTGAAGCACTTGTTGAATCTACTGGTAACAAAACTGTTAAGGCCGAACAACAAAGATCCGAAACAAACAACGTTAATAACGTTATCGATCTTAAGCGCCTAGCAGGGCTTTAAAAAAGAAAAAGGAGACAGAAATGTCACAAGAACTACTAGAAAACAGATGGAGTGAGACCAAGGAAGCCCTCCTAGAAGGCCTTCAAGGTTCACGCCGTTCAACAATGGGTGTTATCCTAGAAAACACTCGTAAGCACTTGGCAGAGAATGCAACAGCAGGTTCAACTTCTTCCGGTAACGTAGCAACACTTAACCGTGTTATCCTACCAGTTATCAGACGTGTTATGCCAACTGTTATTGCTAACGAACTAGTCGGCGTTCAGCCAATGACTGGCCCAGTTGGCCAAATTCACACACTACGTGTTCGTTATGCAAACGCAATGACAGACAACTCGGCAGCAGCAACAAGTACAGCCGCTGGTGACGAAGCACTAAGTCCATTCAAAATTGCACAAGCTTACTCCTCTGCGTCCACAGTGACAGCAGGCGTTGTACAAAATGCACAGAACACATACCAAGGTGCAAACACAGCAGTACTTGAAGGCTCCGGTGGTCGTCAGATTTCCGTACAAATCCTCAAGCAAGCTGTTGAAGCAAAAACACGTAAGCTACAAGCTCGCTGGACATTTGAAGCAGCACAAGACGCACAAGCCATGCACGGCATTGACGTTGAAGCTGAAATCATGGCAGCACTTGCTCAAGAAATTACTGCTGAAATCGACCAAGAGATCCTACTTTCTCTACGTTCACTAGCAGCAACTGAGTTTACATACAACCAAGCCACAGTATCAGGTACAGCAACATTTGTTGGTGACGAGCATGCAGCTCTTGCAGTTCTAATCAACCGTACAGCTAACTTGATCGCTCAGCGTACACGCCGTGGCGCAGGCAACTATGCTGTTGTTTCCCCTGCTGCACTTACAGTGCTACAGAGTGCAACAACAAGTGCATTTGCTCGCACAACAGAAGGCACATTCGAAGCACCAACAAATACTAAATTCGTCGGTACATTGAATGGCACAATGCGTGTATTCTGCGACTCATATGCAGGCGACACAACTCCAGTACTAGTTGGCTACAAAGGCGCAAGTGAAACAGACGCACCAGCGTTCTATTGCCCATACGTACCGCTAATGAGTTCGGGCGTTGTTCTTGATCCGTCCAGCTTTGAGCCAGTAGTGTCCTTTATGACACGTTATGGCTATATTGAGCTAACAAACACAGCATCGTCCTTCGGCAACGCCGGTGACTATGTTGGTGAAATTGCTGTACAGAACCTTTCGTTCTCATAAGCTTTATCATTACAACCTGCACTATGCAGGGAGGAGAAAACAGCACCTTCGGGTGCTGTTTTTTTATGTTAAGTTACTTTATAATTAAATACTACTATGAATGTACACTGGCGATTTAATCACGGATCTAACTCTTTTGATCAAGTTGACGGAAATCCAATACAATATTATCAACAATTAATGGATCAAGTAAAAACTCCTACATTGATTATTGATATTAGTTTAGTTAAATTTAGAAATCTTGAACTATACTTGAATTTTGTGTTAGATTCTGCATCCAAAGAGAATAGTTTGCCAGCTTTTAAACAATTAATATTTGATGCCACACTTGATCCTGTTTATGACTATGATGAAAAAGTAAAAATTCTTAACAACTTTGTTAAAAACAAGGGCATTTTAGGATTTTTAAGTTTAAGCCATTTTACGTTAAATCAGCATAGTCATTTAACAGAAATAATGTATCCAAGTTGGTTTTTTATTTTTAAAAAACAAAAACTGCCAGAATTAAATTTAGATCAAAAAAAGTGGAAGTACAGTTGTCTTAATAGAAATCCGAGCTGGCACCGATTGATGCTCTATACAATGGTTAAAGAAAAAAATTTACTTGATCAGTTTGTTTATACATTCTATAATAAATGTCCTTACAATGGTACAAAAGTTGATATTGCGTTTTATCATAAGAATAAAAAGTTCTTTGGCAACTACTATACTAACTGTATGAAAAGTATAAAAGATTTACCTTTAACTTGGCCCGGTGATGTTCAAGGAGAGAACGATCATACGCTAAATCATAGTGCATATTTACACAGTGAGTGTAATATAGTAACTGAAACAAGTGCAACTGTGAGTTTTGTTAGTGAAAAAATTTGGAAACCTATTGCTGCTGGCCAGATATTCCATGTTGTTGGAAGTGCTTATACAAACAAATGGTTACAAGGTTTGGGGTTCCATGTATTTGATAAAAATGGCTATGACTCGATTATTGACAATACACAACGTATTAAAAAAGTCGTTGAACTGTTAAACGTAGAAACCATGTGGAACAAAGAAAACTTGTGTAGCATTGAACATAATTATCATTTGTTTCACAGCGGAGTAGTAGAAAAAAGTATTTTAGATCCATTAGTTGCTATACTTGACCAATAAATTCTGCTAAATACTTTTCTAACGTAATACTACGTTTTATGCGGAACACCATCCGCGTAGTAGGCTAGAACCTACATCGGACTTCTACAAGGAGAAAACAACATGGGACGTCCTCTCAAAATTAAAATTTCTGATACTAGAGACGCTGGATTTAACAACCCAGACGGAAACGGTACACCAGCAGGCGAGCTATACTTTGGTCAAGTTGGCGGTAATTCAAATCTATCAAGTGGAGAGTTTCCGACAACAACATGTCGTGTTAAAATTGGCACAGTAGCAGAAGCTGAGGGTTATATTATCCGCCAAAAAGGTTCAACAAAATACCTCGTTGGCGATTCGACTGGTGTTACAGCCGGTTCGTTTATTGTTAATAACCAGTATATTATTACAGCACTTGGCAACACTGACTGGCAAGCAATCGGTGCAGGCAAAGATGCAGGTGTTGGTTCTACATTTACAGCAAGTGGTGTAGGTTCGGGCACTGGTACTGCTGACACAATTGGTGTTTGTGTGCTATCTGACTTGGCTGACGCTGCACTAACTGCTGACACTATGACAGTAACTTATGCAGACGAAGGCTCGACACTAGTTCGCATCAAGCGCATGACCAACAAGTATGCAATCAACTTTGCTAACGCAAAAGTATTGGTTAACTACTTTAACGTTCTTGATGACACAATCGAAAAATCAGGCGCAGAAGGTTCAACAACAACTATTAATCTAGTACAGATTGAGAATCCAAACTACGGTTAAGATTAATTTTTTAACTTACTAACCCTCATTGTAATAACTACAATGGGGGTTTTTTATGAGTGCAGCATTTATATTAGGAAATGGCAGAAGTAGACTAGCAGTTAATCCTAATAAATTAATGGAAATCGGTACAGTATTTGGGTGCAATCGATTGTATCAAGAGTGCACACCTCATTGCTTGGTGGCCACTGACAGGCCAATCGCCGAGGAAATACAAAATTCTGGATATGCAAAAAAACATAGATTCCACACCCGAAAACCTATTGTGGATTTAGGAGGACAGTTTCTTGCTAAAGACTACAAAGGATTTAGCAGTGGGCCAAATGCTGCCAGTTTGGCGTTAATTGATGGACATAGTGACATATACTTGATTGGTATGGATTTTGGAACTACCAATGGTATGGTTAACAATATCTATGTTGATACAAAATTTTACAAAAAAGAGCTCGACCCACCAACATACCCGGGTAATTGGATTAATCAAATCATCAAGCTCACTGAAGACTTTAGCACCAGACAATTTTGGAGAATAGAAGGCCCAGAATCAGCATTTGTGCCTAGGTTTAATAAAATACAAAATATGAGGATAATGTCTATGGACAAGTTTCTAGAGAAGGTAAATACTGCTAGAGGTCCACTATGAACACAAAAAAAAGAATTGACGGCGATTACTATATTGAAACAATAAATGCCGATGACAGAGTATACATTGATACAGATACTCTTGAAGTTGACGGTAACTTGGTGGTTAGCGGCAACTTAACGTATATTAATACTGAAGAACTTAATGTATCAGATCCGTTTATTGTTTTAAACAGTAGTAACACAGCAACTTATGCTGCCAATGCAGGTGTATTGACTCACAAAACTGCAAGCGACTATGCTGGTATTAGATACAGTGTTGATAACGGTCGTTGGGAATTGAGCACTGCTACTAGTGCAAGTGGAGAAACTGGCACTTGGGATGCAATCGGGACAGCATCGGCTGGTTCACCAGGTGGTCCTAACACAGCTATCCAGTTTAATAATGCAGGTACGTTCGGCGGCGAAGCAGAACTTACTTGGGACCAAGGCACCGACACACTTTCAATTACAGGAATTGTTAGCGCCACTGGCAATGTTGCTGTTGACGGCGCAATTCAACTTGCTGATCAGAGTAGTGCCCCTGCCTCAGTAGCAAACACCACAGTTTTGTATGCAAACACAGTAGGTAGTGGCGGAACTGGTGTTTATTTTGTTGATGGCTCTACATCCGACGAACTAGTAAGCAAAAGCAAGGCCATCGTTTATGGCATTATATTTTAAGGATTAAAAAATGGCAATTCAAACAACCGAAGTTGTAAACTCAGATACCACAGTGTACACAAGCTCGGACAACAGTGCAATTACATATGCAGCGTTTACAAATTATACCGGTGCTACTATTAGTATAGATATACATATTGTTCCAAGTGGAGACAGTGTAGGAAATGTTAATTGTGTTGCAAAATCATTAGAAATCACATCAACTGACACATATCAACTATATGCAGGCGGCGAAAAACTATTGCTTAGTAACAATGATTTTATTAGTGCTGTTGCAAATGTCGCAACAGGTGTAAATTCAGTAATTTCGTATACTGGTATCTAATATGGCTGCTAATCCAAGCTCGGGGCAATTTTTAAAAAATTACAGAATACCGTCGTCTAGTACGAGTGTGGTTATTCCAGGCGGCGCAACTGCTGACCGACCTACTGCTCCAACATTTGGTAGTTTTAGATTTAACACTAGCACTGGCGGCATGGAATATTTTGATGGAACTGTATTCAAGTCAGTGGGTGTTGCTGGAGAAGCAAACTTGGTAGTTGATGCATTCACAGGTGATGGGTCTACACTTTCTTTTACACTTAGTACATCAGTGAGCGACGAAGATCAAGTTATTACCTTTGTTTCAAACATTTATCAGCAACCTGTGGGAGTATATACCATCACCGGTGGCGGTAACGACATTACCTTTAGTGCAGCACCCCTTGATGCTGAGCCAATTCATGTGATTCACGGACTAGGAACAGTACCTGCAACCTAGATTAAATCTAGTATAAATACAATAAGATTTAGAGGATAGCATTATAAATGGCAATTGCACGGGTTTCTGGTAATGCATTAGCAAACGATTTACAACGGAGCACTAATTTAGCAATTAGCACAGATGCGTTGTATATCGACGTGGCTAACAGCAGAATTGGTGTTAACACTACATCAACTACCCATGCTATTACAACACCCGACGATGCCTCAATTGGCAATGTTGTAATTACTGGTAACAGTATCACATCTAATCTTGGAAATCTTGACTTGTCAGGGTCAGAGCTTAACTTAGGTGCAGTCGAAGATATAACAATCACAGGCGGCTCAAGCGGCACAGTGTTGAGCACCGACGGTGCTGGCGTTCTAAGTTTTATTCCAATTAGTAACGTTGGGGGGCTAACAGGTAATGTTATTAGCCTTGGGACACCAACTGACGGAGATCTAACAACTAATGTAGCTTATAATGATTGGACAACTAATACATTTGTAACTGACGGTCTTGATGATCTCAATCAAGTTGCACTAAACATTGCTAATGGCACATATGTTGGCCAAGTTGAATTTACTGGTACGCCTGTTGCAGGACCGAGCCCGCAAACTGTAACATTTAGTGGAAGTTTAGTAGGTACTGCTGATAACTATCTTTGGGACTTTGGCGATGGTAATACATCAACAAGTGGCCTTAATGTTAGTCACACGTATAACGATGATGGCGGCGGACAATTTACTGTGTCACTGACAGCATTTAACTCTGATGGCACTTACCAAGGAAATGTTTCTCTTGGCGCAAAAGGTTCAGTTGACACCAGAACTAGAACAAACTATATTACACTTTACACCCCGAATCCTGTACCGGCATTTACTATAACAGACAACAGCATCGACAGTGGTGCATTAGCTGAGATTAATAATACATCAACAAATGTAACATCAAGCTACGAACTTGATTGGGGAGATGGTGTTGCAAATACAAACCCGGCATTGGGCTGGACAACACTTACAAATACCTACACCAACTCAGGCGGCGACGAGCAGTACACAATTGTACTAGCTGGTACGTCAAGCACAGCCGGGCCAACTCCGGTTACAGTATACAGTGCGCCAGGAACAGTGAGTGTGTACAGTGATCACACTAGTCAGTTTACTGCTAGTGCAACTACATTAGTTAACGAAGAAGCAACTTCCGGTGGTGTGGTAACATTTACAAACACTGTTGCCACTGACCCAGGAACTACTGCGGTGTTTGGTAGTCAGCAAAAATATCTTTGGACATGGGATGATGGGTCAGTTGCTAATGTTAATATACAAAGTGGAGTTGCCGGTAACCCAGGATCTACTATTGATCATACGTTTGCCCTCAGTTCAGGTAATCAAGCAAGCGGCACGAGCCAAACATTTGATGTTACTTTACAGGTAAGAAACGGCAGCACCAATTCACCTTTTGTGAGTGGTACTACTACAATTACAATTGAACCAGATGTGAGATCAATCTACACCGGGTCCGCAGTCACACTCAGTGACAGAACAGGCGATAATGCACAAGATGGTTATGTATTTACAGACTATCGTGACGGTGCAGACAGAGCATTATTTACATTTGACAATATCAGTCAGAATGCAACAATATTTGATTGGGCGTTCGGCGACGGCAACACAACTGGTAACATTACTAGTGGTGCTGGTACACCTGGTAATGGTAATATTACCAACACTTATTCAAGCACAGGCAACTATACAGTTGAGCTAGATGTTTACGGAACTCCTGCTACTATAGCACAATCTGACAGCGAAGTCAAGAGCAACTATATTCAAATTAATGCAAATCCTGCACAACCAGGTGCATTAAGTACTAAGACATTGAGTTTACAAGATTCAAGTCAAGGGACGTCTCCATTGTTGGCAGCTAATGCTACAGATAATAGTGGAGGTAACATTGTTGCAGCAGGATCGAGTGTTACACGCTATACAACTACTACAACTATTAATACAAACAATGTTACAAATGCAAATACTGCTATATCAGGAACACTGTCAGCACAGTTTAACGGATCAGCAGCAGGCAATGTTACATTTACTAGCAGCGGTGATGCATCGGGTACATACACAGATTTGATTGTTGTTGCAGATGGCGATGCACACGATGAAATTAGTGCAAGCACTTACCCAAGTGGATTTGCTAAAGTATTTGATGCACGGTGGCAACGTGCCCTTAGTGGAATTAGTGTAGGTTACAACGATGCAAAATTAAGTCATACCACTACCGGCGACACTAATCTTGTTGATTTTGTTAAAGATGACATGACTGATGTACCGACGGTAGTGCAAGGTAACGCAGTTATTGTAGAACAAACTGCCGGCACTTACAGATATATTTCGGGTGTACCATATTACAATACAGGCAGTCCTGCTATTCAAATTCAGGGTTTAGAAGTATCCAACTTGACAGGGCAGACATACAGAAATACCAGTCAGCCTATACAGTTTACCACAGGCACATTAGCTGAGGGCACAAGCGGCAGTATTATTAACACACAAACAAAAACCTACAGTGATATCAACGGAACTCCAAGTTTTGTTACTGCTGGAATTGTTAATGCAGACGTTGGTGTTGCAAGCCCGCAACCAATGGGTAATATTACACTGAGTGTAAACGGTAGCGCAAGAGCAGTTGGGTATGTTGATAGTCAGATGTTCAATGTTAACGGATCTAGTGGTGTAGTAAACATAACTAATCAATATATTCAAATCTACAGTGCAAGTTTATCAGGATTTGATGAACAAAATATTCCTGTTGCAGATGCACTAGGAAGTGTTTTTGACGATGATGGGTTGCGAATCACTGGATTAGGAAGTGCAGCAGACAACCCTGCATTTAACAGTGCAACAAACTATTATACTTCCAATGCCTGGAGTGGTGCAGAGACAATTGCCGGAACACAAGAAGCAGTTGTGCGCTGGGGCACATTGGATCACTTTACTACAGACTTTAGCAGTGGCTATTTGCCATCTGGGCCTGACCTAAACACAGGACGAAGTGGCACACAATATTTTACATTTGCATTCCGTAGAGCAACAATGGCCAACTTTGACATTAGTTTAAACAGTGCAACAGGTATTACTGGACTTTGGATTGCTGCACCTGGTACTACTATTGACGATGCAAGCACTGCAAACGGCTGGGTTAATGGTACTGTACAGTATGCAGGTTCGGGTGTACCTGGGGACGACACCGGTAACGGTGGTAATGGATCTTTGGGTTGTGCACTCACTGGTGCTGATGTAATACCAACAGGTAGTACAATTAATGCTGCCTATACTATGACATTAGGTAGTGAAAACAGTTCAAATTCAACTGGTAACAACGTATTAGTTCGCATTGCATTAGCAAGCGGAGAATCACTTACCAGCGTTAGTGTAGGAGTAGCAAGCTAATGGCACTCGCAGATAGCACTAAAGTTGATTTTCTTTGGAAGAAGCTAGGGTTTGGCGTTGCTAAAACTGCTCCTCCCTCAAATAAAGAAGCGTTCAATGAAAGTATACCATCGCCGCTATTAATGCGTGGTGATAGAGTTTGGCAGCAATCTGGAACTATTCCTAGTGTTAAACCGAGTTCATCTAGTAGTATTGTGGAAGTCTATCAGGATGCAGCAGGCGGCCAGTCAACTGTTGAAACCACTGAAGATTTAACAGCGCCAGACAACCAAACCTGGAAAACTAATTTAACAGATTGGATCCCAACTGAATTTGGATCAACTTATCTTGTTAAAGTTTATGTCGACAACGAAGGCGCAGCAAATCCACAAAGCACAGGAACACAATTATTCCAAAGCGGTAGTGGCAACGAAGACGGCTGGTTCTTTGATTATCAAGCAGGTGTACTTAACTTTAACGGCGAAAATATTCCAAGTCAAATAGATACAGGTGTTACAGGAAAATCAATTTATATTGTTGGTGCTAGATATGTTGGCACGTTTGGAGTTGGATCAAGTAGCCAGCTTGGTAACTTAACAGTTGCCGACACTACACTCGGCACAGTAAATGCAGGAGATAATATTATCCTTGAAGTTACTGGCAGCGGCACAGTGCAAATTGATACAACAACTGCTCTCGGCATTGCTGTCGGAAACACAGCCCAGCGCCCCGGCTCACCAGAGACTGGGGATTTAAGATTTAATACAACAACCGGATTTGTTGAAGTATATGATGGCACTAGCTGGGACAATGTAGGCGGCAGCGAATTTGGTTCAATTACTAGCCAAACACTAACTGGTGATGATAGTACAACTGCATTTACACTAAATCAAGCAGCAAGCACTGCTGGTATTATTGTTAGTATTAACGGTACCATCCAAGAACCAACGAGCTCCTACAGCGTTAGCGGTACCACAATAACATTTACCGAAGCTCCAGCTACTGGGGACACAATCGAAGTAAGATTTATTAGTGCTGTTACTACGGTGTCTAGTATTACAAATCTTAGCGGTAATGCAACAGTTGAGGTGTTAACAAACGGTGTTGTTGAAATGAGCACTGTACAGAGTTTACAATTGCCGACCTATACTGTAGCCACTGCGGCTAACATTGCTAATGTTGCAGACGGGCAAATAATCTACGTCAGTGATGGTGACGGCGGCAGTCCAAGCCTAGCAGTATACAGTGTTAACAATTGGAAAAAAGTTTTATTATCTGGAAATATTAGTGCCGTATAACGCCGTGTGAACAGATTATAAAAAAAAATAGCAGAATTTATTTTTCTTAATTATTTATAAATAACAGTAATAGAATACGTAATATTCTGTTAACGTAATTAATAAGCGTGACTGGCGATGTGAGAGCCCGTGGGTGAGTAGCATAGCTGAAGATACCTTATATTAAAACCGGTTTAATATTTGGAGATAATAAAACATGGCTATAACCAGAATTAAGAATAACCAGATTACCGACAGTACTATTGTCGCTAGTTCTAAACTAGTTGACAACAGTATTAGTGCAGGTAAGCTGGCAGACGATCTGGTATACGGTAGTAACCTTACCGTAACAGGAAATCTAACAGTACAAGGTACAAGTACAACACTTGATACTGTAAACACACTAATCGAAGATCCAATCTTGCTATTGGCTAAAGATCAAACCGGCTCGCCCGTTTTTGACATTGGCTTTGTCGGCGAACGTGGGGATTCAACTAATATCGCATGGATTTGGGACGAAAGTGCAAGTGAATTTGCAGCAGGGTTCACATCAGCAGATGCAAGTGGCAACGTGGTTGCGCTATCAAGTTATGCTGATGCACAAGTTGCAGACCTTACATTGGTCAACATGGCACCAAGTGGTAACGTAACAACAGCACTAAATGTTGATGCTACAATCGAAGCTGGTACTTCTATCGAAGCGCCAACACTAACAGACGGTACAATGAGTATCAATGCTGGTAGTATCACAGGTGGCGTAGCTGCTACATTCAGTGGTAACGTAAGTGCTGGTAACTTGATTACTGCTGGTGCTCTTGAAGCAGCAGCACTAACTGCAACCGGTAATGTAACTGGTGGCAATATTGTATCACAAGCAGACGTAACAACTGTTAGCGTAACTGCAAGTGGCACCGTCGAAGGTGGCACATTAACTGATGGTACTGCAAGTCTTAACGCAGGCAGTATCACAGGTGGTGTTGCTGCTACGTTTAGTGGTAATGTTGATAGTGGTAATGTTAACACAACATTGGTTGATGCAACTACACTAACAGCAAGTGGTACTGTAACAGGCGGTACACTAACTGATGGTACACTATCTAGTACAGCTGGTACTGTAACAGGTGGCGTAGCTGCTACATTTAGTGGCAATGTTGATTCAGGCAATGTTAACACAACATTGGTTGATGCAACTACACTAACAGCAAGTGGTACTGTAACAGGTGGCACATTAACTGATGGTACAGCAAGTATTACTGCTGGTACACTAACAGGCGGCGTAGCTGCTACGTTTAGTGGCAATGTAACTGCTGGTAACTTGATTACAGGCGGTGCACTTGAAGCACAAGCACTAACAGCCATTGGTAATGTAACTGGTGGCAATATTGTATCACTAGCAGACGTAACAACTGTCTCTGTAACAGCATCAGGTACTGTTGAAGGTGGTACACTAACTGATGGCACTGCTACACTAACTGGTGGTAGTATCACAGGTGGCGTTGCTGCTACGTTCAGTGGTAATGTTGACAGTGGTAATGTTAACACAACACTAGTTGATGCAACTACATTGACTGCAAGTGGCACTGTAACAGGTGGCACATTAACTGATGGCACATTGAGTTCAACTGGTGGTACTGTAACAGGTGGCGTAGCTGCTACATTCAGTGGTCAAGTAAGTGCTGGTACACTAACTGATGGCACATTGAGTATCAACTCAGGTGCAATCACAGGCGGAACTAATGCTACATTTACTGGTACAGTACAGGGCCTAGACGTAACCGCAACTGGCAACGTAAATGCTAGTGTGGTTAACACAACTGACGTTAAAGGTACTTCGGTAACTCTTACTGCAACTGGCACAAATGAAGACATTGTTCTTCTTCCAAGTGGCACAGGCGTTATTGATGCGAGTAGTGCAAAAATTGTTTCTCTTGCAGATCCAGTACAAGATAGTGACGCAGCCAATAAAGGCTATGTTGACAGTGTTGCAGAAGGTCTTGACGTTAAAGGTTCAACTAGAGCCGCAACTGCTACTGCTCTACCAGCCAACACATACAACAACGGTTCATCTGGTGTAGGTGCTACACTAACAGGTAATGCCAACGGTGCATTGGCTAATCAAGATGATGTTGTAATGGCACAAGGCGATAGACTACTTGTTAAAGACGAATCTACTGCCGCAAACAATGGTATCTATGTTGTAACTACACTTGGTGACGCAGGCACTGCCTACGTTCTAACTCGTGCAGAAGACATGGATGGTTCACCTACTAGTGAAATTCCAGGTGCGTTTACTTTTGTTGAAGAAGGCACAGTATACCTTGATAGTGGTTGGGTTTGTACAACAAACGCTCCGGTTACTATGGGTACAACTGCTATTAACTGGAGTCAGTTCTCCGGTGCTGGTTCAATTGTAGCAGGCGACGGTCTATCTAAATCAGGTAATGAGCTATCTGTAAATGTTGACGAAACTACAACTACAATCACTGCTGATGCAGTTGTTGTTAAAGCAGGCGCACAGTTTGTAACACCAGATATTGGTGCTGCTACCGGTACAAGTCTAACTGCAACAGGCACCGTTGAAGGTGCTACACTAACTGATGGTACTGCAAGTATTAATGCTGGTACACTAACAGGCGGCGTAGCCGCTACATTCAGTGGTAACGTTGACAGTGGTAATGTTAACACAACACTAGTTGATGCAACTACTGTAACAGCAAGTGGCACTGTAACAGGTGGTACACTAACAGACGGCACGTTGAGTTCAACTGGTGGTACTGTAACTGGCGGCGTAGCTGCTACATTCAGTGGCAATGTCGACAGTGGTAATGTTAACACAACACTAGTTGATGCAACTACATTGACTGCAAGTGGCACTGTAACAGGTGGTACACTAACTGATGGTACTGCAAGTATTACTGCTGGTACACTAACAGGTGGTGTTGCTGCTACATTCAGTGGTAACGTAACTGCCGGTAACTTGATTACAGGTGGTGCACTTGAAGCACAAGCACTAACTGCAACCGGTAATGTAACTGGTGGCAATATTGTATCACTAGCAGACGTCACAACAGTATCTGTAACTGCAAGTGGCACTGTTGAAGGCGGTACACTAACTGATGGTACTGCAAGTATTAATGCCGGTACATTAACAGGTGGTGTTGCTGCTACATTCAGTGGTAACGTTGACAGTGGTAATGTTAACACAACACTAGTTGATGCAACTACTGTAACAGCAAGTGGTACTGTAACTGGTGGCACATTAACTGATGGCACATTGAGTTCAACATCTGGTACAATCACAGGTGGCGTAGCTGCTACATTCAGTGGCACTGTCGAAGGTGGCACATTAACTGATGGCACTGCTACACTAACTGGTGGTACACTAACAGGTGGTGTTGCTGCTACATTCAGTGGTAACGTTGATTCAGGTAATGTTAACACAACATTGGTTGATGCAACTACATTGACTGCAAGTGGTACTGTAACTGGTGGTACACTAACTGATGGTACACTATCTAGTACAGCTGGTACAATCACAGGCGGTGTTGCTGCTACGTTTAGTGGCAATGTTGACAGTGGTAATGTTAACACTACTGGTGTATTTGCAGATGCAGGCACTTTTGGTAACATTACTGTTAATACTGATAGTATTGATAGTGTTGGTGAAACTATTACACTAAACACTGACAGTCAAGATGTTGATGTTCACATTGAGAACGCAGCAGGTAATGTATATGTAAAAGCAGATGCAGGTTCCTCAAGTGTTGCTATTGGTGAGAACGCTACTCAAACCACAGGTGCTACGCTTAAAGTAGGAAGTACCGACAGTATGATGATTCCGGTTGGGACCACAGGCGAACGCCCTGGTACTCCAGCAACTGGTATGATTCGTTTCAATACTTCGTTGGATCAGTTTGAATTCTATGACAATGACAGTTGGACAACAGCTGGTGTTGAATTCACAGTTATTGCTAGTGAAACATTCTCAGGCGATGATAGTACAGTAGCATTTACACTATCAACTACTCAAACTACTGCTAGTTGTATTGTTAGTATCAACGGTGTGGTACAGCTACCAACAACAGCATACGGTGTTAGCGGAACAACATTGACATTTACTGAAGCTCCAGCAACAGGCGATGACATTGAAGTTCGCGAAATCACAACCACAACAACTATTGCTAGTCTGTCAAACGGTGATGCCACTGCTGTAGTTGAAACACTAACTGGTGTACCGACTGTGCAAGTTACAGGTAACATGTTGCCAGTAGCTAACGTATCACAAAACCTTGGTAGTACAGATAAACGCTGGAACGAATTGTTCCTAGCAGGCAGTACAATTACACTTGGTAACGTTGTTATTAAAAACACAGGCGGTAATGCTGTTGGCTTCTTTGGCCCAGACGGAACTACACCAGGCACAATTGATGCAAACGTTGAGATTGCTGGTGACAGTATCCAGAGCGGTACTTCATTGGTTGACTTTGCAGGTGTAAACGGTAACGTTAACATTACTTCTGGTGGCGTAGCATCTATGATTGCTACAACAGACGGTGCTAACGTAACTGGTAACTTAACTGCTAGTGGTAACATTGCAGCATCCAGCTTCATTGGTGACGGTAGTCAGCTAACTGGCATTGACGCTACACAGATCCAAAATGGCACAACTAGTGTTGCTACTGCGTTAAATGGTGATGTTACAGTTACAAGAGGCGGCACATTAAGTGCAACCTTTACTGCGGCTGGTATGACTGGTGACGTAATAGGTGATGTAACTGGTAGTGCTGACACACTTTCAACTGCTAGGGCAATTGCACTAAGTGGTGCTGTAACTGGTACTGCTAACTTTGATGGTAGTTCGGGTATTACTATTGCAACAACTGCAACAAGTGATCCAACTATTACACTATCAGGTGCAGTAACTGGATCAGGTACATTAACCAATCTAGGTGATGTTACTATTGCAACAACTGCAACAGCAGATCCAACAATCACACTTGCTGGTGATCTAACTGGTAGTGCAACACTTACTAACCTAGGTGACGCAACACTAACAGCAACTATTGCAGCCAATTCGGTTGCACTTGGTACTGATACAACTGGAAACTATGTTGGTGCAGGTGCTACAAGTGGTAGTGGTATTAGTGGTAGTGTAAGCAATGAAGGTGGAACATTTACTGTTACATCAAACGCTACAAGTGCTAACACAGCAAACACTATTGTATTCCGCGATGGCAGTGGCAACTTTAGTGCCGGTACAATCACAGCAACATCAACGTCAGCTCAGTATGCTGACTTGGCAGAGATGTATGCAGCAGATGCAGACATTGAAGCAGGTACTGTTGTAATGTTTGGCGGAGAAGGCAAAGTTGCAGCATGTGACAGTGAAAACTGTCGTGCAGTAGCGGGTATTATCTCAACTGATCCAGCTCACTTGATGAACAGCACTCAAGAAGGTGTTGCTCTTGCACTAGCAGGTCGTGTTCCTTGTAAGGTAACAGGCCCTGTAGCAGCAGGTGACTTGATGGTATCAGCTGGTAATGGTCGTGCAATGGCTAACAACGATGCAGCAATGGGTACAGTAATTGGTAAAGCAATCGAAGCTCACGAAGGCGGCGAAGGCGTTATCGAAGTACTAGCACTAATGATGTAATCATTACTTAAAATATTAAGAATAGCAGGGTTCGCCCTGCTATTTTTTTGGCCAAAAACCTATAACGCATTTGTATTGTCAACAACGATAAATATACAAAAGCAAGGATTGCAACAACATGGGATTAACTAGGCCAAGAGCCCACCAATTACAGGATATTGACTATAAACAAACAGCTCGTGCTGTTACGTCGAGCAACATCACACTAAGTGGCGGTACACCAGCAACTGTTGACGGTGTTAGTCTTCTTGTTGATGATAGAGTACTGGTTAATGGACAAACAGATCAAACCGAAAATGGAATTTACTATGTAACCACACTGGGATCTGGGTCTAACGGAACATGGGCAAGAACCGGTGATGCGAATGCCACAGGCGAAATGAATTCAGGTATGATCATTATGGTCACCGAAGGCACTGGGTTTGCTGACACACAATGGATGCTTACCACTGACGGCACAATTACAATCGGAACAACAAACATTGTGTTTGCACAAACTAGTTCAAACGCATTTGGTATCGTTGCTGTTGCAGGACAAGACAATCTTTTTGCCGACAGTGTTGGTGACACACTTACAATATCTGCTGGTACAAATCTTGCACTAACAACCAATGCATCAACAGATACACTTACAATTACACCAAGTTTAACACCATCACTTACCAGTGTGACTGCCACAACGTTTAGTGGCAGTGGTGCAAGTTTAACTGCGTTAAATGGAAGTAACATAAGTACAGGCACTGTTGCGGCAGCAAGGGTAGCAACACTTAACCAAAATACAACAGGGACAGCCGGTGGTCTAAGTAGTGCAGTAACAGTGTCGTTGACTGGTGATGTTACAGGTAGTGCCACATTTACTAATGCAGGTGATACAGCAAGTATTAGTACAACAATTGCAGCTAACTCAGTTGCACTAGGAACTGATACAACTGGTAACTATGTTGCAACAGGTGCAGTAAGTGGTGTTGGTCTAAGTGGTAGTTCAAGTAGTGAAGGTGGAACATTTACTGTTACATCAAATGCTACAGATGCTAACACTGCTAGTACCATAGTTGCACGTGATGGCAGTGGTAACTTTAGTGCTGGCACAATCACGGCAACATCAACATCAGCACAGTATGCTGACTTGGCAGAAAAATACACAACTGATCAAGAATATCCAATTGGTACAGTTATGAAAGTAAGTACACATGACAATTATGAAACTGATGCAGCTATGTTAAACAGTATTGCAATAGGTGTTATATCTGCAGAACCAGCATACCTAATGAATAGTGACAGTGAAGGACAAGCAATTGGACTTAAAGGGCGTGTTCCGGTTAGGGTAGTTGGTGCAGTTAAAAAAGGTGATGCAGTTTATTGCAGCGACAATGGTACTGCAAGTGCAGAATTTACTGGTTGTTGTTTGGTTGGTATTGCTCTAGAATCAAACAGCAACGAATCAGAGAAATTAGTTGAATGTGTATTAAAAACATAAGGGTAGTATAAAATAATGTCTGAAAGATATCGTAATGAATATGATGGCGAGTTTGTTATAATCAGTAATACTATCAAAGATGGAAAAAAACATCAAGAAAGAGAATGGATTGCAAATCCGATTGAGAACCAACATATTTCAGGCCGGGCTGCAATTATTGGACATGGCGAAAGTCGTTTTCACACATCTGCTGGCGGAAAATTTAATTTAAAAAATCACATACAGAAACATGCCGGGGGGCACTTGTCACGTAAACGCCTGCAAAGTTATGGTTGCCAGGGCTCTTGGAAAGATTTAGTGTGTGATTTTTATGTTGACTTTGAAATTCCTGTACTAGACGAACTAGTTGCAACAGAATATACTGAGAAAACCAGTGTTTACAGTAATGCACGAAATTGTATTACAACGCCTGGAGAATTTTATCTTGTTCCTTACGGATACAGAGGGAGATCGGTTGCGGTTGCAACATGGCTAGCATGCTTTGACGGACACAAAGAAATATTTCTAATTGGTGTCGACGGCACACATGCTGATTTTCAAAAAGATGAAACTGCAATAGCACAAATAAACAACGTCATGGCAACATACCCGTCAGTAAAATTTGTGCATGTAAGCGACACTGTTGCAACCCCTGATGTGTGGCGCAATAATCAGAATGTGGAAAGATGGGATTATGCTAAGTTTGTTTCACTTTGTGATATATGAAACTTCTTCACAGTATTAATTTTTTCTAATACTTCTTCAAATTTAATAGTAGTCCACAATCCAGGGTGCAAAGGTCTCGGTTTAACACCAGAATCAATCCAGGCGTAACCGTGGTGCTCGTTATTAAGAACAGGCACAAACTCGGTGTCAATTAAACAAAAAAATGTATGATAACTAAAATTCTCGTCAGCACTTGTAAATTTTTCAATTGGCACAAGTTTAACTATCTCTGGCCACATGCCAATTTCTTCTTGGCATTCTCGTTGTATAGCGTTACTTAAACTTTCGCCAACTTCGACTTTACCACCTGGCAATCCCCAGCACCCAGGATTTTTAGGATCGTTGCGTAGTAAGTAAAGATATCGATTGGTTTGTATGCTGTAAAACCAAACACCAACGGCGCTAATCAAAGTACCAGGCTCCATTCACCTTCTGGGTACAATCCCTCGTAACTCTTGAGCCATTCGTTGTTAGCCCATCGATATTGTATACCAGTGGTTAGGTTTGTTGTGTATTGCACTCCACTTGGGTTTGAACTATCAAACACAACATTCCATCGTGTGCCATCGTATTCGACGATATCATTTGCAACAGCTAACAATGGGGAACCATCAGTTCCTCTCCATGCTGCGGCGTTGCCGTTGGTACTACCAGTTGCGTTGTTAATAAACAAGTATCTTTGCCCAACGGCAGCGGCATCGAGTCCTGCACCTGGTCCGTTTCTTTGAGGATCAACTATAGAAGAAACTGCGTCTAATGTGTTTTGCGGAACAGTGTCAGTATCTACGGTAAACAACAAAAATCTATCGTCAGATGGATGATATGCTACCGTGCCAACAATAACAGTATTGTCGTATGGGTTGTCAATGCGTACCTGACTAATGCCGTTGCGCAAAGAACCGTACAAGTCGACTACAGTGTGCCACATGAGATTACTTGGCGGCGAAGCTGGAACTTCTGTTCCGTTGTTGTTGGTTACAACTGCCTTAGATTCAAGAACTTGTAACTGGTTCCCTAACAACAACACTTGATAATTGTAAGGAGTAAACTTTTGTCTTGTTCCTAATAGTAAGTCGTTGTTATGTATTGCTTCTGCATAATCGCCATTAGCATCAAACACACTAGCAATAATTTTCTGAACAACTCCAAGTTTTTTAACTTTAGCCGGCGGATTAATCCAGATTGGCATCTTAAATCTAAGAGTTGCTATATCAATTGGGTTGTCTGTGCCCTGCGGGACTGATCGAGAGCTCCACGAAACTTGCTCAAGATACATTACGCTAAGGCTCGTCCAATCAATAAAATTATCTGTGCCTTGAATTTCCAAACTTGGATTAAACAGTGTTAGTATTTGTTCTAGTAACTGCAATTTTTGATTGGTATTAGACGTCCATATATCTACATTAATTTCGAGGTCATACGGCACAGGCATGAGTTTTTCAACAGTAAAAGCTGTGCCCTGGGTTGTTTCGTATGATTCAGTGTCTGTATCCCAATAGCGTTGCCTTACATTTTGCTTTTCAACAAAATAAGGTTCTTGCATGCGATCACGAGCATAGTTTAAGTTGGTAACATGAAATGTAATTAAAGGAGTGCTTGGTAAAGAATTGGCACTGTTTTGCTGCATAATAGTTGCTGCATTTCGACTTGCATCGCCATAGCGCACGGGTACTCGATACAAGCTGGCTGCATTTGTTGACTCGTCACGCCCGTATTCAACTTGGAAGTTACTGAAAACTCTTGTAACTTGAAGTAAAAATCTTCGTATTTGCTCGTCATAAAAAAACTGTTGCATTAATTATCAGCCTGTGGTTTTAGTAAGTGGTTAAGACCCTGGCGCTCTGGTATTTCTCCGCGATCCAATGTTTGCGTTTCGTTTGTATTGTTAACAAAACTACTACGAAGTGTCTGGTTTGACGCACCTGGAGTAAGATCAGTTCTTACATTGTCTTCGTACTTAACCCAGCGTGTGCCGTTGTAGCGAAAAAGTCTATTAGGAAAGTAATCAAGTCTCAAAGCAAAGTCTCCTTCTTGTGGCCCAGGAGGAAAGCTGATACCGGGTGTAACTGGTAATCCGTTTGGTGCAATACCGTCACCGGTTAGATATCCTAGCGTGTATCCATTGGCTCTCGGGGACTGGGGTTGCCCGTCAACATCAACATCTGTTGTGTCGACTGTGATACCAGTTTCGTCAACTGTGTAGCTATCAGGGTCAGCAGGTGTACCATCTTCATTTGTAGGTACAATATAAAACTCTACAGTATCGTATCCACTTAGTGGAACTTCGTACTCTGCTTGTGTGAGAATAGCATCATTAATTTCGAGATCTTTAGTAACTGTGCCAAACGTTGTTAGTTCGCTCTTAGGCTCGATTTCTTTCCAGTGTGTAGTGTTGGTAATTTCGGTACCCACTGGTGTGTCAATTTTTGCTTGGTAATACTGATTGCCAAATAATACAATACTACCGCTTGGGTAATAATTTCCATTGTCCCAGATGTTGTCAACTTCGAACGGTTTTTTGAGAATATCGTTGTATTCCTGTGCGCCGACTAGAGGAGTTGCTTTAACACGCCACAAGTGAGGTAGCCAAGTTTGACTAAATCCTTCACTAGCAAATGAGGCATCTTGTATTACATAATACTTGGGTATTGCCTTGGCAATGCCGCTGTCTAGGGGATGAAAATCTTTAAGATTGGGCAACTCGAGAACATCACCGTTCATTAGTTTGCGTCCCAGTGTGTCGATCATAAAGTTATAATGGAATGTGATAAACAGAGTATCGTTGTTTAAGAACAATCCAAACTGACTCAAGTCAAAATCAACATCCTGTGAATTGTACACGCCTCGCATTTGATAAACATCATCGTCGTATTTGCGATCTCTGTTTTCAAGTAAGAACAAATCTTCGATAAACAGCGGCGATTCGGTGCTGTATGCTGGTTGTGTAGCATCTTGTGTACCGCCGCTAACACTTGAACTATCATCGCCGTGCGGTTGTGGCCCAAGGTATTTGTGGACAAACATGTCAACTCCACCAACCTGATACATTTCAGATATAGTACGGTCAATAAATTTGTAATCGTTTTGGCGATTTGGTCGATATAAACTCAAGCGTGGCATACAGTATTCCTCTGCATGTATTTATCGCTTGCATGCTATTGATTAAAACGAATTGTGATGACACATCCAAAGTGTGAGACCACCATTGTCAGTATAATATACCACAAATCCTTCATTGTATGTGCGATAATTATAAGTGTATTCGATTTGAAAATTTTCGAAATCTTTATTTAATTTTTCGAGTACATCACCGCATGTACTATACTCATCGGTGTATCCAGTAGACCACCTGAATCCTTTATCATCAACGCCACTACCGATAACTATTGCTTCAACACCACTACCGATAACTATTGCTTCTCTTGCATCAGCTGCTGATCCTAACATTCCTATTAATAATAACTGCTTGATCATTTGCCTGCCTTTGCATCCTTTTCGGCTTTGGTCAGTTTGTTATTCCATGTGTTGTTGCTGATGCCAAGTTCACTTGCCATAGCTTTGGTTTTTCCTTTGGTAACTTCGCCGCCTTTAGCAAGAAACTCGGCCTTCATACGTTCTAGTTCTTCGTCTATAGGCTTTGCATCGTGATTCATGCTCATTTATGCACACTCCTTATATTCAACAACTAGTAAAAGATCTTTTACTAATTGCTTACCATACTTAGTAAATAAAATACCTTGCTCCCAAACAAAATGCTCTACATCTTGTCCGTGATAAAAAGTTTCAGAACCAGTAATCCAGCGAAGAGCCTCAACACGGTTACTAGCACCAAGACTAATTGTATCTTGAATACGATTTTCAAAACGAGCTACTGCCTTAACTTCTTGTTCTTTTTTAAACTTGTTATTTTCTTCAAGCTCTTTGCAAAGTTGATCCCAACGAACTTGTTTTTCAGCAGGCGGTAGAATGTTCCAGTTGTCAAGAATAACGCCACGTGGACGAAATCCGTAAACATCTTTATGTAAGTCCGAGAAACAATCGTCGCTGTAAGTATAAGTCATATTATTTCCTTTACGCAAAAAGTGGTTGCATTGTTTCGAAAACTTTGTTGTAAGCATTTACTTCTGCTTCGTAGAATTCGTAAAAATCTGAATCATCATCAAACCGAGCATTGTCACTCATGTAACTAGCGCAATGTTCGTCCCACACACGATTCATTGCTTGCATTCCTTCGAGTAAATCACCACGTCCGTAACGGGAGATTGTTGTTTTAGCATCTTCAAAGGAAGTATCAAACTTATAAAAATTAGGAATTCTAAACATTGTATGCTCCATGTTTGCTAACTTATATATAATATAGCACTAACATATCACAATGTCAACCGTTTTCTTGTATTAGAACAAAAAAAGATTAGGTTGACACGCAGGCTAGTTGTGCTATAATACAATTGTTCATAGGAGACAAACAATGGCAAAAGTAGCAGGTATTAAACTTCCCCCAAAAAAAGCACCAGTGGCTCGTAGAAAGCGCAGCAAAGTAGATGCAGCCTGGGATGATGCACTACAGATGAGCGGTGCAGCATATCACAAATACCGCCGTCGTGTGTTTGATGCCTACTATGCAGATAAAAAATCAGCAGATGTTTTTCCTGACCTAATTGAATGGATGAAAGATGCTGGCTATAGCAGCACCGATGTTAAGCGTATGCGCAAGCATGGGTCTGTAGGGCTTGTGCTAATTGGAATCTACACAAGATGTCTCCGCAACAATATGCCTGATTTACACCCTGAACACAATGCATATTGGCAAACGTTGCCTGGGTCCACTGGAGACCTGCAACCAATCTCAATTTTTATACGCAAAAAGATTGACGAAGCACTTTCCAAAGTTGATGCAGCAGACATGGACGAAGAGGATGAAGTTGTTAAACCAGAAACTGCTCGTCGTACGGTACAAGAAAACATGCGAGATAAAACCATGGAAATTGGTGGGGAAATTGATGAACTTTTTGATGAATTTGCTGCTAGTGAATACAAAAATCCCGAAAAGTTCTCAGTTATGAATTTGCTGAGAAGTAAAAGTTGCCCACCGCAGACAATTGATATAATTGCTGGGCCACTTAAAAATCAACTATCTGAGTTAACAGAGTTGATGAATCCACCTACGCCTGCAAAACTAAAGAAAATGAGCGAACACGAAAAAGACATGCACGAACAGCTCAAAGAAGGGTATGCACATTTAGGAAAACTACAAATTCGTGCAATACACAAGTTTCTTGAAAAAGCAATTGCTGACTGTGCAAGTTATGTACAAGTTAAGAAAGTAGAACGCAAGCCACGTGCAGTCAAGCAAAAGACACCAGCGCAAATTGTACGCAAGTTCAAGTATCTTAAAGAGTTTGCAGATTTAAAGTTAACCAGTGTTAGTGCAGAAAAACTAGTAAATGGCAGCGAAGCTTGGTTGTACAATACATCAACACGAAAATTGATACATCTTGTTGCAGATGATATGACTCAAACGTATACTATTAAGAGCAACACAGTTATCGGGTACGATCCTAGTAAGAGCGTGAGTAAAACATTGCGCAAGCCAGCAGAGCAACTTAAAGCATTCTTAAAAGGCGGTAAACCTGCTTGTCGGAAGGTTTTTCAAGACATCAAAGCCACTGAGGTAAAGTACAACGGTCGTGGAAATGATCATGTAGTAATACTCAAGGCTTGGTGATAATGCTAAATACTGTATAAGGACGGCAGTATAAATGGCAACAGTAACACTTGATCAAACACTTGATACTCTCAAGCAACAAACAATCGATTATGTAAAGCTTCAGCTCGGAGACGGAATGATTGATTTGGAACTTGATGCAGAGCACTACGAAGCATCGTATCAACGAGCCCTTGGCACATACCGCCAACGAGCAGAAAATGCGTTTGAGGAAAGTTATAACTTTCTAAAATTGCAAGATGGTGTAAATGTTTACACACTGCCCAGTGAAATACAAACTGTTAGGCAAGTGTTCAGAAGAACCATTGGGTGGGACAACGGCGGAGAAGGTAGTGCGTTTGAACCGTTTAGTTCAGCTGCACTTAACACATACTTGTTGAATGGTAACACCATGGGCGGACTTGCTACATATGATTTTTATAGCCAGTATGTTGAGCTTACTGCTAAGATGTTTGGTGGATTTTTGAATTACACTTACAATAGTGCATCTAAGGAGATAACACTAATGCGTGATATCAAGGGCAGCGGTGAAGTTGTATTGCTTTGGTGTTACAATCTGCGACCCGAAGCACAACTACTCAGCGATTTTTCTATCTCGCAATGGATAAAGGATTATATGATTGGCAATTGTAAACTAATGATCGGCGAAGCCAGAGAAAAGTTTGCTACTATTGCTGGACCCCAAGGCGGTACTGCACTAAACGGTGCACAAATGAAAGCCGAAGGATCTGCTATCATGGCTGAAAAAATCGAAGAGCTTAAAAACTATGTTGACGGCTCACAGCCTCTTACTTGGGTAATTGGATAATGAGAGCAGAAGAATTCATCACTGAACACGAAATGGTTTTTAGTCGTACAGGTAACAAACTAAAAACCAAATGGCGTTGTACTAGCGGCCCACGAAACGGTCGTGTTGTTAGCAACGCAAAAGATTGCGATGCTCCAATTGATCAGGCCAAGCGAGCTCAAATGAAGAAGACTCGCAAGACCAAGAGTGCTCAAGCAGCTCGCAAAGCTAAGAAGACCAAACGTGTAAATCCAGCTAGTAAGTTGTTAAGCATGCTCAACAAGATGCGCAAGTCTAGTGTTACCAGCGGCGGCAAAGTACAAAAAGCGTACAAGCCACCAAAGAGTAGCCTTAAAGGCACAACTGGAACTAAAAAAACAGTCAAGCCAAGAAAATAGTTGACAACAGTGTTAAATCTGTTATACTAAAATTATGACAGATATAATGATTGATATTGAAACTGTAGGTACAGGTCCTAACGCCTGTGTACTTACAATCGCAGCCCAGACATTTGATCCAGCTGGGTCCGGGTATCTCCCACAAGATTATTATGCAAGGATCGATGTTGACAGTCAACCCGACAGAGATGTTGATGATGCTACAGTTGCTTGGTGGGCAACTCAGCCGGCTGAAGCACAAGCAGAAGCATTTAGTGACGAAGGACGTATTCCGCTCAAACAATCACTGGAAGAACTAAGTAAACTGTGTTTTCACTGCAATCTTATTTGGGCCAATGGTACAACATTTGATATGGTTATACTTGAAAATGCATACAAACAACAAGGGTTGCCTATTCCGTGGCAGTTTTGGCGTGTTCGTGATGCAAGAACAGTATATAGTTTGTACCCAGACTTGCCTAAACCTAAAGCAAGTCATCACGCACTAGAAGATTGCAAACGGCAGATTGATTTGCTACAGCAGACACTAGCATACCTTGGAGTAAAAAAACTACGATGACACAGATACCAATTGTAAATGGAACCAATGGGCAAACCTGGATGGAACTCTGGGAAACCGAAGAATACAACAGTAGCAAGAAATTGCAATGGGAGGCAGTTGACCAGTATCTCAATCAATCCGTTAGCATTAGTTGCGAAATCGGGTGCGGGCAAGCATACGACAGTCTTTGGTTTCAGCAAGCATATGGAACTGAGGTTTATCTGATTGAAGGTGTTAGTGAGAAGAACAATAAAGAACAAGCTCGACAAGGAAAGTTTGGACAAGCTGATAATTTTGTTTACTATCATAGCAAAGCCGAACTAAATGCCGAATGGGATAGATTAGAGTTACAAAGAACGCATCTTACTCCCGAGGACTGCGACAAACTAAAAAAATCTACAACGTTTGATCTAATCTTTAGTTTTAAAAGTTGTGGCGCACACTATCCAATGAGCACCTACACTGACTTTATTCGCAAGCACATCAACAAAAACACAAGATTGATTTTTGACTTGCGAAACGGACAAGATACGTTTAACAGCATTGGTATAGATTATGAAATTGTTAACGTGATCGCAACCAGCAAAAAACACAAAACTGTAGAATTAAAACTTATATAACCAAAGCTAAGATGGCACAAATGGAATTAATTTCAACGTTAGAATACGGCAAACGTTTAGATAATATCAAAGAACTAACCAATAACCATGTTCTGCATATATTTGATTTTTTTGACCAACAATACCTTGATCAAATATTAAAAAAAGGAACTCCTGGTGCAATTGTAAGTGATGCATATTTAATGAAACCTCCTTACTCTAACACAATTCCCTTTTATGGGTTACCAATTTGGATAGCTGAGGACACACTAAAAATCATTGACGGTTACAAATTTGACAGTAATATGTCCACAACAAACTGTTTTAATTTTATGATCAATATGAAACGTATCAACAGATTTTTATGCATCAAACTTGTTGAAAATTTTAAATTATCTAATTTTGATTACACATGGCCTGCTATTGATCAAAATTTTGATATGAGTTATATTCTAGATGAGATAACATCGTTAGGTGATCAAAATCCATTGGATCAAGCAACACAAGCTTTTATGTTATCGCCAATAAAATTACAAAAAAGATTTATAGAATTTAAAGGAGAGGTCAAATTTGATAGAACTTCAATGGCCCAGGGCGCTGGTGTGGCAAATTATGGGGGTAATAGCTGGGCGTGGAGAAATGGGTTAGATAAAATGTTTTCAAGTTCGGCTATTTCGTTAATAACTGAATCAGGGGAGACCTCAAAAGCTGCTGGCTTTACAGAAAAAACAATATTTTCGGTATTAGGGTTAACTTTTCCAATTTGGGTTGGCGGATATAATCAAGCAACCGAATGGAAAGATATTGGGTTTGACGTGTTTGATGATATAATTGATCATAGTTATCAGTCATATGATACGTTAATAGAAAGATGTTATTATGCATTTGCTAATAATTTAGATCTACTTTCAAATAAAGATAAATCTGCTAAATTAAGATTATCATGTCATGACCGTTTACTTAAAAATCGAGAATTATTGTTAAACAATCACTTAACGACCATTGTAAACAATAAAACAAGCGCCTGGCCACAAGAATTGCAGTCGTGTGTGCCCGAGTTATTGAAATTAACAACCGAAGCCTGGAGAGAGAAAGAAATAATATGAGCAAATTTAAATTATTAGTAATCGGGCATGGCCGCCATGGCAAAGATACTGTTTGTGAATTGCTCAGAGACAACTATGGATATACATTTGAGAGCAGTAGTAAATTTTGTAGTAAACAATTTATATACAATGATCTAAGGGAAAAATATGGATATGCTAATGAAGAAGAGTGTTATGCTGACAGGCACAATCACAGAGCAGAATGGTATGATTCTATCTGCAATTATAATGTCACTGATGCAGCAACTTTAGGTAGAGAAATGTTTGCTGCGTATGATATCTATTGTGGGCTACGCAACAAGCGTGAATTTTTTGCAATGCAAAATACTGGCGTATTTGACTATTGTATTTGGGTAGATCGCAGTATGCATCTAGAAGAAGAGTCAAAAGACTCGATGAGTTTAGAGCAATGGATGGCTGATTATACCATTGACAACAACGGTACACTAGAAGATTTGAAGTTTAATTTAGATCAGTTAATGTTGCACTTATGAGTTAGTCCTCTATTAGATCTCCAACCTTCCATGGTAGATCTAATCTATTAACTTCGACTGTGCAGTTTAAGCAAACACATCTCAAATTAGCAAGATTGTTATTATTGAGATTACCATCTATGTGATAGACTAGAATCTGTGCTCCGCTAACCGCATTAAATCCACAACGATCACATGTTGTACTTTTTTTAAATCCGTTCTGTTGCCACCTAGGCACAGGCGTTTTTTTGCGACGATTTCTTCTTGTGCAATTATCGCATCTTGTGCGATAATGTGTTTTGCCTTCTTTTTTATAGTTAACAGCAACTAATCGACGGTTGCATGCGGTACATATGGGTCTATTCATGCATTTATTTATATTAAAACCTTTGCAAAGGGCACTCTAAGGGGCTGGAATTCGTATATTTTTATAAATATCATTAGCGAATACTTTTACAAAGGAAGCAATTAACATGGCACTAACATCCCCAGGCGTAGAAGTTACAATCATCGACGAAAGTAACTATCTTCCAGCCCCAACTAATTCAGTTCCGTTTATTCTTGTTGCAACAGCACAGAATAAAGTAAGCGGAGCAGGTGTTGGCGTAGCAGCCGGCACTACAGCAGCAAATGCAAACAAACCTTACTTGATCACTTCACAAAGAGATCTAGCAGCAACATTCGGTACACCGTTTTTCTACAGCACAAGTGCTGGTACAAGTATTAATGGATACGAACTCAATGAATATGGGTTACTTGCTGCATACTCAGTTTTGGGTATTAGTAATAGAGCGTATGTACAAAGAGCAGACATTGATCTGGCTGCATTAACTGCAACAACGACTCGCCCAACAGGTGACCCATCAGACGGTGCATATTGGTTAGACACTGGCACAACAGTCTGGGGTGCATTCCAGTGGAGCGATTCAACAGAAACATTCACTGCCAAGACTCCGATTGTTATCACTAACACAAGCGATCTTGCAGCCGGTATACCTCTTGATTCAATTGGTAGCATCGGGGATTACGCAATTGTAACAACTAACAAAAACAATCCAATGTATTACAAAACTGCCGGTAACGCAGACAGTAGTCCAGCAGTGTCAGCTAATACATGGGTACTAGTCGGTAGTGATGATTGGAAAAACAGTTGGCCTTCGATTACAAGCTCAACAACTAATCCAACACTAACAACGGCTCAGAGTATCTATATAAATGACGTTGAAGTTACACTAAGCGGCACAACAGTTGCTGAATTAGCAGTAGATATTAACAACGCAGCCATTGCAGGTATTAGTGCCAACGTATCCAATGGTAAGTTAAACATCTATATCGATAGCAATGGTTCCAACGACGGGTCTACAGACGACGGCAATGGCATTGCTATGGTAGAAAACGGTAACAGTACAACTTTGCTTACAGAGCTAGGTATTACAGCACGACAGTATTATGCTCCTGTACTGCAAATGTCACCACACTACCAAAACCCAAGCTGGGCTGCAACAGGCACAGAACCGCATCCAACAGGAAGTGTTTGGGCAAAAACAACAAATGTTAATGCAGGTGCTAATATCGTTGTTAGAAAATATGACATTGCAACTGATACATTTATTACACAAAACACTCCAGTATATGCAAGTGACCAAGCAGCACAAAAAGCTCTTGATCCATCAGGTGGCGGTAAAAATATTGTAATTGGTGCGCTATATGTAAGAAATAATGTACAAGAAAATGATACATTTACTTACAAGGTGTTTGAACGTTATTCTACTGGTGCAACATTAATTACCGGTGATAATACGGCTCCAACGTTTACTAGTGCAAATCAGTTTACTATTCAAGCTAGTGCTGCTAACAGTACAACAATGACTACCGCAGTAACAGCAACACTAGCTGGCACTACTGCAACAGATTTTGTAACAGCATTCCTTGCAGCCAATGTTGCAAATACAACTGCAAGAGTACTATCAACTGGTGCTGTTCAAATTGAGCACACTTTAGGCGGAAACATTACACTTAAAGATACAACTGGCACTCCTGTAAGCGATGCTGGAATTAATTCAACTGTGCAAGGTGTAGACACTGGCAACAACAGTGATCTTTTACTAAGCGGATGGGAAGCACTTGGCGGCACTGACAGTTACACTAATAGTGCAACACCACCAAGCACTGACCCAGCAGACGGTACAAACTGGTATTACAGTGCAACTGACCAAGTTGACATCCTAGTTAACAGCGGCGGCGCTTGGAAAGGTTATCAAAATGTTTCAAGCGATCAACGTGGTTACAACCTAAGTACATGTTCGCCGAACGGTCCAATTGTTTCTGCAACTGCACCAACAAAGCAAAGTGACGACAGTGCACTAGTATATGGTGACTTGTGGGTGTCAACAGCAGACCTAGATAACTATCCAACAATATATCGTTGGCAGTCGGTTAACAGTGTGGATCAATGGGTACTACTCGATAACACTGATCAAACAACACAAAATGGTATTGCATTCCTAGATGCACGTTGGGCCACTAATGGTACAACTGATCCAATCACAGGAGACATTCCGACAATCAAGAGCTTGCTAACAAGCGATTATCTTGACATTGACGCACCGGATGCTACACTATATCCGGAAGGCATGTTGCTTTGGAATACTAGACGCAGTGGCTTTAATGTTAAGAGCTACGAAGTTAACTACTTCAATGCTGCTGATTTCCCAAATGATGTGTTGCCAACTGAAAAAGCCGCTTGGGTAACAGCTAGTGGCAATCAAACTGATGGCTCTATGTATGCTGGCCGCAAGGCAGTAAGAGCAATGGTTGTTGCTGCACTGAAAGCTAGTATCGATGGTGCACAAGAACTTCGTGAAGAGCAAAGACAGTATAATTTGATTGCATGCCCAAACTACGAAGAGCTTGCAAGCAATATGATTGCACTAAACAACGAGCGTAACAACACAGCATTTGTTATCGGCGACACACCAATGCGTCTAGCAGATAACGCCACAGATATTGTCAATTGGGCAACCAACGCAAACGGCAACGGTCTGTCAGTAGCTGATCCATATTATGGTGTGTTCTATCCAAGTTGTCAAACAACTGACCTAAGTGGTCAAATAGTAGTTGCTCCTTCATCGCATATGATGTTGAGAACAGTTGTTCGCAGCGATGATGTTGCTTATCCTTGGTTAGCACCAGCTGGTACTCGCAGAGGCACAGTTGATAATGCTAATGCACTTGGTTATGTAAACGCACAAACAGGCGCATTTACACAAACAGCAATTCGTCAGGGCCTACGTGATACATTGTACGAAAACAGTATTAACCCGATTACATTTATTCCGGGCAGTGGTATACTTAACTATGGCAACAAGACAACATCTTCTGCAACTGCACTAGATAGAATTAATGTTGCAAGACTAGTAGCGTTTATCCGTGGTAGACTTGAAGTTATTGCTAAGGGCTTTGTATTTGAACCAAATGATAAACTCACAAGAGACGAAATTAAAAACTCAATCGAAAGTTTGATGATCGACTTGGTTGCAAAACGTGGTCTTTACGATTACTTGGTAGTATGTGATGAATCAAACAACACACCGGCTAGAATTGACAGAAACGAACTATATGTTGATGTTGCAATTGAGCCAGTTAAAGCTGTTGAATTCATCTTTATTCCGGTTAGAATTAAGAACACAGGCGAGATTGCTGCTGGTAACGTAGCATCCTCATCGGCTGTTTAATACTATTAAAATACATGAAAATGGAGCCTCGGTTCCATTTTCTTGTGACATAATTAAGATAAATAAGTACGTAATAGGAGAATAAAGAATGGCCGTATCATCGCTATCAAGAATGACAGTGCCTTTGGCTAGTGACCAGAGTAGTCCAACACAGGGACTGTTAATGCCTAAGCTAAAATACCGATTTAGAGTGGTATTTGAAAACTTAGGTGTGTCAACCCCAAGAACAGAGCTAACCAAACAGGTAATGGATTTCAACCGCCCTAGTGTGTCTTTTGAAGAAATCCCAATTGAAATTTACAACAGTAGAATGTACCTAGCTGGCAAGCATACTTGGGCCACAACAACTGCTAACTTCCGTGACGATGCTGGCGGTAACGTAAGCAAACTAATTGGCGAACAGCTACAGAAACAACTAGACTTCATGGAACAAGCTTCTGCAAGTTCTGGCATTGATTATAAATTCACTACACGTTGTGAAATTCTTGATGGCGGAAACGGCACAAGTGAGCCAGTTGTACTAGAAACATGGGAAATGTATGGTTGCTTTATTACTGAAGCAAACTACGGTGATCTAAATTATGGTTCAAATGAACCAGTAACTATTGGTATGACAATGCGTTTTGATAATGCTATACAAACACCAATTGGATCCGGTGTAGGTGCAGCCGTGGGTAGAACACTAGGTGATGTAGTTTCCGGCTAATAAGGAGTAACTTATGGCCTTTGGTGAAGATTTCTTAAAAGGATTTTTCGGTAACGATTTCCTTAAGGATTATACACACGCAAGCAAGACATTTCGTAGCGATGGTTATGCTCTTGCACCGCGGCGTAAGTTCCTATATCATGTTGTATTCAATTTGAATGTGCAGCAAATACCTCAACTACGAAATGTTTTCCAAACACAAGATTTAAACAACCTAAGTTTGCTAGTTAAAGAAGTTAAGCTTCCTAGTTATAAATTTAGTGTTGATACCATGAATCAATACAATAGAAAACGTAAAGTTCAAACTCAAATTGAATATGATCCTATTGTTTGTACAATGCACGATGATGCTAGCGATCTATCTCGTGCATTGTGGTACAACTATTATGCATACTATTACAAAGATGCTAGTCAGAAATATTTTGATGCCGCTGTTACCAATGGTAGTTTAGGACAAAATGCACAAGGAGTCGATCCTGGTGCAGCATATCCTTACAACTATCGAGATATTTACACGCAAGACAGAGAAATTAACGACTGGGGATATATAGGCGAAAGTTACACAGATGGTACCAGAGGCGGCAAACCACCGTTTTTTCGTGACATCACCGTGTTTGGTTTTGATCAGCACAAATGGGCAGCCTACACCCTTATTAATCCAATTATTACTTCGTTTGATCATGACACGTACAGTTATGCCGACGATGCTGGTATTATGCAAAATACTTTTACTTTTGAGTATGAAACAGTTAAATATTACAACGGAGCACTAACAGGCAGTAAACCAGATGGCGGCATACCATCATTTGCAAATCCAGGAAATTACGATGCAGTTACAAGCCCGTTAGCTCGTACAGGTAGTACGTCAAATATACTAGGCAACGGTGGGCTTATTGATGCAGCATCGGGTATTATAACTGATCTAAGTGCAGGCAATCTTGCCGGTGTTGTTGGCGCAATACAAGGAGCCGGCACTGCGTACCAAACATTTAAAGGCAAAGACTTGGCGAGTATACTCAAAACAGAATCAACTGCTATGCTAACAAGCACTATCAAATCTCAACTGCCGGGCATGACACGTGGCGTGTTATTTCCCAATCAGGCTAATCAACCGAGTGCAGTAAACAGTCAAAATACTCCTGCAACATTGAAATCGGCTGACCCGATAAACATAAACGGCCCGTCAACTATTCCAACACAAACTAATCCTACTGGAGGAATATACTAGAATGGCAACTGTAAACTATGTTAACCCAAACACAGATACAACCGTTAGAGTGTTTAATGATTTCTATGGACGTGAGCTTAACATTAACAGCAACGATTACGATGTTGTGTTTAGTTTTTTTACTTCTATATTTGCCGACGAAATGGCTGCTAGAAACTTTACATTAAATGTTTTTCAAATTGCACGTGACAGCAACACACCAGTTGAAACTATTCTCAATGACCTAAGCAACCAAAATCAAGTACAGATTACTGCTACATTAGCATATTATCTTAACAACTTACGTAGTAATTCAACATTGTTGGGTATTTCAACTACTGCTACACCAAATCAATACGCTGCCCGCAATATAGTTATATAGGTGACTAATGGCCAATAACTATCAACAAGGCTATTACACAGTAATAAATCAATCTAAATATTCAGGCAAAGGCGTGCCTAAATATCGCAGCGGTTGGGAATTGGCTTTCATGCGTTTTTGTGACTCTAACGACAGTATTGTAAGTTGGGCAAGCGAGAGTCTTGCTATTCCTTATAGAAATCCACTTACTGGAAAGCAATCACGCTATATTCCGGACTTTCTTATACAATACAAAAACAGGCACAATAAAGTCATAACTGAGTTAATTGAAATCAAGCCCAAGAAACAAAGTATAATTGAAAGCAAAGCATCAAACAAAGAAAAAGCTGTTGTTGCTGTTAACTATGCCAAGTGGGCAGCGGCACAAGCATGGTGCAAACGAAGTGGTATTACTTTTAGAGTTATCACAGAGGATGATATTTTCCATCAAGGTAAAAAACGCCGGTAAGTATTTACATGGATAAAATTGACTTTTTTGGCGGATGCCAGGGCAACTTTTTAGAAGTTGTTATTGACATGTTTATATGTGGCAATAACACAATGGTTGGAAAACCATTGTTCAATGATAACGGTGCCTGCCATCAACAACATAATATAGCAGATTACAAACCTGAGGTTAGGCAAGGGCATTATTCTTGCCATAACATACCGTTTGACGCAAATGACAATGTAATTGAAATACATGTTAGTGATACAGATATGCTGGCTGCATTAACTAATTCATTGGTTAGAGCAGCTGATGAAATAATAGATATAAAAAACTTGCATATAAACACAGTAAAAAAATTAACAGAGTTGCCCAAAGCTCAAACATTTCTTAATGATTTAATCAAAGAACACGGTGTGCATGACATCTATCCAAAGCAAGTTATTAGAAATTATTTTTATAGTAAGTTTGATGACCCAGACCATGGATTGTACTTGTTTAATAACTTTAATCATACAGGAAATAAACACATCTTTCCATTTTCAGCATTTTTTGATTTAGAAGAGTTTTACTACCATTTAAACAAGTGTGCACATTTTTTAAATTTAAATTTTTACCCTACTGAGCAGTGTGCTATAATATGGAAAGACTTTATTAATCGTAATCAAGGTTATCAGTCACAACAAAAATGTAATATCATTATCAAAAATATTTTAAACGGAAATAACATACCTATAGATAATTTAACACTTGTTGAGGAAGCTTGGATAGTACATAGAATTTCTCAGATATTTAGATGTTATGATCATCCATTGCTAGTATCCGACGATTTCCCAACAAACACACTTGATATTTCTGTTGCACTTTATAAATGGAAAAGCAACGATTATTGAGTAGAATTGTAAGCATGAATACTGCACTGCCTGGTTTGCAATCTAATAAATATGCGTATGACACGAAAACTAGAAGAATTATTTGAATTGCCAGAATCGTCAGACGACGATGGGCTTGCCAACGAAGTAGTGCCTGATAATGTTCCAGATCCAACGCCTGATAACATGCCGGCAATGCAAAATGCTCTCAGTGAGCTTGATAAAGTACAAGCTGCTCTGCCTCAAGTAAGGGGGCTTGATGCTAGTGATCAAGAAATGGATGAGTTAGCAGATAAAGCAACCAAAAGCTTTGACGACCTAATGGACCTTGGTATGAATATAGACAGTCGATGGGCAAGCGATGTATTCAGCGTAGCAAGTACTATGCTTGGGCATGCTATTACTGCAAAAACAGCAAAGTTAAACAAAAAACTTAAAATGGTTGATTTACAGCTAAAGAAAGCTGCATTGGATGCCAAAGCGGCCCAGGCGGCCGCTAACAGCAACGACGAAAACGATACTACTACAGGCACAGGAATGATACTAGATCGCAATGCGCTGTTAGATCGTTTATTGAACACAGACAAAGACGAAAAGTAACATATTTGGCTAAATACTGTCATAGGGGATTAACAAGATGAAATCATTCGCAAGCTATCTGACTGAGTCTAAAAAGACTTTTGATTATAGAATCAAAATACTCGGTGACACGGATGCAAAGTTTATTAACGCACTAGAAGAAAAACTTCAACAGTTTGACGTTATTACTATGTCCGATGTAAAAAGATTACCAATTCAAAAAACACTTCAAGATTTTCCAGGTGTTGAAAACGAAGGCATGTCGTTCTTCGACGTATCGTTTAATTATCCAGCAACTCCGCCACAGATTATGCAGATTGCTAGGTTAATGGGCATGGATCCAAACCATATGATTATTCAACAAGCTGGGTATGCTGACAGCGTCGACAACGAGCGTGATGGATATGACGATCAAACAAATCCGCTACTTGGTACTGAATACGGACCAAATAGTGCTGAATCTAAAGAAGCTAGTGAATACTACAGTGCTGACCCCTATCAGCGTGAAGTAGTAGGCAACGAGTATGCAAGTGATTACACAATTGCAGGCGGTAAAACTGCGCCAGCAGTTTACAACACCGATACTCCAGCTGGTAAAGACAGCCCGATTATGGGTAAAAACAAAATTCCAACGGTGAAAAGTTCCGCTGGTAAAGCAGATAGTTAAGGAACAAACACATGGACAACATTTACACAACACTCGCAAAATTACAAGACGTTACTAACAGAACTCCTATCATGGAAAGTGACACAGCTGGTAATATTGAAAACCTCAAAAAAGAATCAACTAAAGCTGTATCCGAAGATGACAGTATTTTTGCAGACACTGCACTAAGCATGGACAACCTTGCTAAACTCAAAGAAGTTGAAGAAACTGCTGGGACTATTAAAGCCGAGCTTAAAGATGCTATGATGTCACGTTTAGCTGAACTAGCAGGTGTGCCACTAAGTGAAATTGAAGAAGCAGCCGGCGAAAGTGAAACTGCTGAATCTGCTGCTAGTAGAATTGCAAGCGAAGTAGTGTTAGATGATGAGGATATTGCGGAAGCAAAAGACACACATTGTTCAGATAAGTGCTGCGGCAGTGATGTTAAAGCAGAAGACTGCAACTGTCCACCAGATTGCAAGCATTGCAATTGCAACGCAGTAAGTGAATCATCTGCTGAGGATGAACGTGCACACATGCAAGCATTAGCAAAAGCATCCGAACCAGAGCGTGGCGAAGAGAGAAAAAAAGTATCTCTAAAGAAAGCACCATGGGAAGAGTCAGTTGAAGAAGCAGTAGGCGATAGTGCCGAGGCTATTTGGGAGTTATGCGACGAATTAGACTGTGCAGCTCACCCGGTTTTCAGCGAATTAGTGCGCTACCTAGACGGCGATACACTACAAGACTTTGTGGCAGACTTCCGCAGACACAATGACATGAACGAAGGTGCAGTTAACGAAGATGACATTGACGAAAATGCATTTAATCAAGCTGCCGCAGCCGCAGCACGTGCAGGTAAAAAAGATTTCGAGTTTGGCGGCAAGACACACAAAACTACAATGAGTAAAGACACAGCACACAAATTAGATGATGATGTACAAGTCGACGAGGAAGAAAAAGTCGAAGAAACTACAACAGCCGGCGCAGTTGCAACAGACGCAAGCGGCAACGGTAAATCACTGTACAAACATGCAAGTGTGTACGAAGGCAACGATATTGCTCAAAATGCAATGAGACTAATGGAAGGTATGAATATCAACGTTAGTATGAATGATCAAAGTGGCCCAAGCCTAACTGTTACAGCAACAGACGAGGATGCAGCCAAACTTGGTTCATTGCTACAGCTAGCAGGACTCGGTTCACTTGGTATGCAGCACGAAGCTGTTGCTGAAGATCAAGATTTTGCTAATGCTGCTGACGATACTGCAACGGCTGATACTGAAACACTTGTTAATACAATTAGTGGTGGTCTTAACAGACAGAAGCAGCAAGTTAATCCTAACAATCCTGGCGACAATGCATTGGCAATGCAAGGTATGGGCAACAACACAGTCAATCTTGAAGATATCACCGAAAGTCACTTAATGTCTCTTTACCAGGAGTTTAAAACAAAATGAGCTTAACAAAATACATCTCCGAGAGCGAAAGAGCACAGTCTTTTATGATTGAAGGCGATGTATTTGTCGCAGTTGTCAACGAAGAACTAGCACTAGAGTTTGATGTTGCAAGTCACAACGATGATAGTGTGGTTATCGAATCAGATGAATATGGACTATCGGTGCTCGAAGGCTGCGGTTGCACAATAAGTGACGACGACGAAGTATCCGAAGGCAAGATGAAAGATTCTCAACTTGACGATGCTGAAAACATGAGTAAAGCAGAGTTCATTAAAAAGCACGGTAGAGAAGCAGCAATAAATTATTTTGAATCAGCTGAGGTTACAACTAACTATTCTGATCAAGCAAAATTTCACGAACGCATGGGTAACAAAGATACCGCTGCATTCTATATGAAAAAACATCACACTGCACTTGCTGAAAGTTTTGAACTTGTTGAAGATTCAGACGATGTAGCAGACATTATTAAGCGTAGACTCATGACCATGGGAGGATTTAGCGATCTCGTTAGACAGTACGGTGTTGACCGTATGATTGACGCAATTGAACAAGAAGCTGAACTTCACGCAGACGATGAAGAAATGGGCTCAAGTGATGTTAGCGCAATGGTTAACAATGTGATGCAAACTTTAGAGTATGGCAAAACCAATGAAGCCAAATATCAAGGACGTGAAGTTAAGCTCGGCAAGCCATCAAGGGGCGATGTTAAAAAGTTTAAGGTGTATGTAAAAGATCCTAAAACAGGAAATGTTAAAAAAGTAAACTTTGGAGATCCTAACATGGAAATCCGTAGAGACAACCCGGATGCTCGTAAAAACTTCCGTGCTAGACACAATTGCTCGGACAAAAAAGATAGAACAAAAGCAGGCTACTGGAGTTGCCGTATGTGGAGTAAAAAACCAGTAAGTAAGATTACATAAGGAAAATAAATGGCTAGTCAATCAACAGTATACGCAGGTGCAATTTCGGCACAAGCCTGGGCTACAGATAAAGCAATGATCTCAACCGGCAGTAATAGTGTAACAGCACAAGTTATTCTTGCAGGTAAGCCAACTGAAAATACAGACACTATCTATAGTGCGCCAATAGTTATTCCTGCAAACAACACAAGATACATGTATATAGGTGTCGGCAATCAGCTTACTATTGTTGGTAGTAATTCTACAGCTGCCGAAGTAGGCACTGCTTCAAGTGCAAACAGCGGAGTTTATAATATCTAATGAGAGCTATTGAATTCTTACAGGAAGAAAGAGGCTTGCGTTTAAAGCACATGAAAGGCAAAGCGCCCCATGTGCATCAAGCGGCAAGTCCTGGCCATGTGAGAAGCAAAGGCTACTACGACATGTATCGTGCTACTATCGCTATGGCTGGCATGGACGCCGACGGACACAACGAAAACATGCCAGATCCAGAAAGCTGGATTGGCGGCGATGGTCTTATTAGTCCGTTCTCTGATGTAGAGAGAGATATGGCAAAGATGGCGTTTGCTGCACTCGGTATGGTTAGTAAAGAAGATGGATCTCACACAGGCAGTCGCGAACCTGATGGTGTAAACACAGAAAGTCCTGTAATAGGGTTTAAAGGTTATCCAAGGTAATGGCTATCGTTGGACCAACCTCATACCAACATCAGTTTCCAAACTATCAATTAAATGATGTTCACCAAGCAATGGATTACAATGCTGCTGGTCAACCCATTCTGAGAACAGCAGGAGATACGTTTAGCTGGTCAATTAATATAAGTGCTGGCAATGTTGACGGTGTAAGCTACATTGAAAAGTTTGGTATGAACACAGATGTTGATGCTAACAAAGAAACTATTTGGGACGGCGGCGATATTTATACTTATATTTCTACAGCGGAAACAGTAACAGTTACAAGTTCAAGTGGAAGCGATAGTGCTGCTGGTACAGGTGCTAGAACAGTTGAAATACAAGGTCTAAATAGTTCTTATGAAGTTGTAACAGAAACTCTGACAGTTGGCGGCGCGGCTGGATCAACTGGGTTTTTAAGAGTGTTTCGTGCTGTTGTAATTACTGCCGGCTCCGATGGAGTAAATGCTGGAACTATCAGTGTTACCAGTGATAGCACTAGTACAGTGTTAGCACAAATAGGAATTGATGGCACAGGTTCAAATGCTGCCGGACGTGGACAAACATTTATGGCATTGTACACTATACCTGCAGGTAAAACTGGATACCTAACACAATGGACAGTTGGGTCTGGAAAACAAAATACAGATGCAGTTGCATTTATTTTATCGCGTGATGCAACTGTCACTGATGCTGCATTTAATTCTAAAGATATTATCACCGTTAGTGCGACAACATACAGCAAAAATTATACTATTCCTTTGCAGTTTACCGAAAAAACTGACATTGAGGTTCGTGCATATTCGGGAACCAATAACAGTTTGGTTAGCAGCACGTTTAACCTCATCTTATACGATAACCTAAGTTAAGTATAAATACGTTGAGGAACAAAAATGGCATCAGCACTTACATTTAGAAAAGGCGCATACTATCCAGCTACCACGCAAGGATTTACATCCAGTGGAGTCAGCCAACAAAGTGGTGCATTGCAATCCACAACAAACATTATACGCATTGCAGTCAATCAAGATACCTATATTGAAATTGGCACATCGCCAACTGCTACATCAAACAGCCTAATGATGACCGCAGGCAGTGTGGAGTTTTTGGTTGTTGAGCCAACATATCTTGTAGCATTTTTACAAGTCACTTCCGCAGGCAGAGTAAGCATCACAGAACTTGGAGCAATCTAATGGTTAATCGGGTCTTTAAGTCCCGGGGCCTAGGAGTGCTTAACAACTCATACTCACCTGGAGCACCAGCTGAACCAAATCCAAGCGATATTGTTCCTGATGCTCCATTGGTGCTTGAAATTTGGTATGATGCTGCAACCAATGAATACTTCCAACCTACCAATCCCAGTGATGGCGACGGCATAACACAGTGGAACGATCTTTCTGCGTATGCACACAACTTGAATCCTGTTGTGGGCGGCCCAGGGGGTAGACCAAACTACAGAACCAATCAACTTAACAGCCTTGGTGCATTGGAATTTGATGGCACAGATGCGTGTAGCAGCAATCCAGCAACATGGTTACAAAATCTCACTGGTGCCAGTATGTTTATTGTTAGTAGATTCAGCAACGGTAGTAGCGGAGTTATTGAAACACAAGCACAAACTGACTGTGGTGATATGGGCTACGGTAAAAATGCAGCCAATGAATATGAATTGTACATGATGACTGGCCAAGTGGGTGCAATGAGTGCTACACCAACTACACCTGTTGGTACAGACAGTAGCTATCATATACAATCAATTATTTTTGATGGCACAGGCGCAACTGATGCTGATCGATTGAAATTTAGACTAGACGAAAGCGATGTTCCACTTACCTATACTGATCCAGTACCTTCTGCATTTGGCAGCATCTGCAACAGTTTTATTATTGGCAGTGATTATCAAGAAGAACTTGGCAATCAGTTTACAGGGTTTGTTGCTGAACTGGTTTTTTACAGTAGAACTCTTACTGCAAGCGAAATATCTGGACTTGAAACATACTTTGCCACTAAGTGGGCTTTATAATATTTTGTAATACTTAATAATAAATACTCCTATAACAGGAGCACAACATGTATGAGTATAGAGCCAAATTGGTAAATGTCGTCGACGGCGACACAGTTGATGTCGACATTGACTTGGGTTTTGGTATTTGGATGAGAGATGAGCGTGTGAGAATCATGGGCATCGACACTCCAGAAAGCCGCACAAGAGATTTAGTAGAAAAAAAGTTTGGACTTGCTGCAAAACAGCGTATAACAGAACTACTGTCTGGCCCAAATCTTGTGCTTAAAACACAGATAGCACGAGACGGCGAAGACATGAAAGGCAAGTTTGGACGTATCCTAGGCGATTTTAGTGTATATTATGCACCACAGGATAGAACAATGCCTGTTACTGATATTATGATGCTAGAAGGGCATGCAGTTCCTTACATGGGCGGCAGCAAAGAAGAATTGCTAGAACAGCACATGGCCAATAGAGCTAAACTTATTGCTGAGGGCGTAGTTGAAGTTTAGGACAATGTATGCAATTATCAAATGTGCCAACACCTGCTCTTAAAGCAAAGTTGCAAAAACTTGATCTAGTATACCATATAACTCAGGATGTGCAACAGCGTTATAATATACTCCGAGCAGAAGATGATATTAAAATAGAGCTTGTAAAAAGGAAGATAGATGATTAATAGTATTAAAATTGGCGGGCTCGGAAAGCCTGACTCCAAGCCTGCTCCTAAGGTTGCGCCAACTCCAGTTGAGTACACAGTTAGTGAAGAGCAGTTTGTAAGAAACGTTCAACCTAAGCAGATAAACGAGTAACAGTTACATCTGTTGCACCAATGTATTTTTGCCAACTTTCGTGGCGTATTTTCATTGGGATATTTCTAATACGATTTGCAATATCCCAATAATCTGGTGCAACTGGTTGCTTGATTGGTTTCCACAGAGCACTGCCCTTTCTCGAGTTGCACGATCCACATGCAGTTACACTGTTTTCCCATGTTGTTTTGCCACCTCTACTGATTGGTATAACATGATCCAACGTTAAATCTTTTTTTCCAACAACTTCTTCGCAATATTGGCAAGTGTATACATCTCTTAGATATAATCCTTGCCTGGTAAAACGTGGTTTTTTTCTAGAACGTTTAAATCCTCGATTGGACACAACAACTGCTGGTACTCGTATGTCCAACTTTGTACTGTGTACCACCCAGTCATCGTGCCATTCCAGTACAGTTACTCTGTCGAGGAAAAACAACTTAATTGCTGTCTGCCAACTAATTGTTGATAGTGGCAAGAAACTTACTGGTTGATAATCGGGTGCTAGTATTAATGTACTTTCCATGCTAACAGTATTTAACTACGTAGGGTCACACACAGTACATAAGTATTAACATGATTAAAGAACAAAAATATTGTGCTGCTCCATGGCGCAGTCTGCATTTAAATTTTGAAGGGCAAATTAAAACTTGTTGCGCAGGCGATCTTAAAATGTTAGGCAAAAATCACAACGGAACTATCGAATCTATATTGCAAAGCCCATTACTCACTGAGATTAAGCAAAGCATTCAAAACGGTATACTACATCCAACATATTGCCGAGGGTGCATTGATAGAGAAGATGCTGGCGGTCAAAGTGAGCGAGACTGGCACAATAATATTAGCAAACCTTTTAATGTAAAAACTGCTAACCTTGATAATCACGCCCCAAATCTCATTGATGTTCGATGGAACAACACCTGTAATCTTGCCTGCACTTATTGTGATTCTTATTTTAGTACTAAATGGGCAAGTATAAAAGGAGATATAACAAACAATGAGCAGAATCACACCATTAAGCATCAATACCAACAGTTAATAGATTATATAGAGAAACATAATACACATGTTAAAGAAGTAGCAATGGTCGGCGGCGAACCACTTATGATGAAAGAAAACAATCTGCTACTTGATGTCCTACCCGACGATGTATTAATAACTGTTATATCTAACATGACACCTGATTTTGACAAATTTCCTGTGCCTAACAAGTTACTAAGTAGGAAACGTGTAGGATGGAGCATGAGTTTTGATAACATTGGTAAAAGATTTGAATATGTAAGATGGGGTAGTACTTGGGAACAACTCGACAAGAATGTTACAACTGTTGCTAATAAAATTAATAATTCTCAACAACACGGCGGAATACATGCTGTATACAACATATATAACTGCACACAATTATGCGAACTTAAACAGTATGCACTTGGTAAAGGTATAAACATACTATGGCAACAAGTCAGCGGAGATCATTTTGATCCAATATTGCATAATGCTAAAGTGCGCAAGTTAGCAATCAACGAAATACAAAAATATAGAAATATGTTTGAAATCTCAGAATCTGATAAAAATTTTTTAGACAGCACAGAAAACAATCTTCAACACGGGACTACAGACAAAAGCAAAGAATTCTTAGAGTTTACAGAAAAACTTGAAAATTATTGGCATCCAGATCAACAAGGCAAGTTCTTAGAATTGTGGCCTGATATAGCTGAGGCACTATAAGTACTAATATGAGCAAATCACTTGACGGGGTGCTGATTAAAAGTCCCCATAAAAAAGAAGAATACACTGAACAGCAAATTCAAGAATTTGTGCTGTGCGCTGATCCTGTGAAGGGTGCCGAATACTTTATGAAGAACTTTTTCTTCATACAACACCCTGTGCAAGGAAAAATGCAGTATGATCCTTGGGAATTTCAAGAACGCTTGATTCAAACTTACCACGAAAACAGATTTTCAATATCAATGATGCCAAGGCAAACTGGTAAAAGCACAAGTGCTGCTGGATATCTTCTTTGGTTTGGTATGTTCAAACCCGACAGTACAATTCTTGTTGCAGCACACAAGTATGCAGGTGCTCAAGAAATTATGCAACGTGTGAGGTATGCATACGAAGCATGCCCAAATCACATACGAGCCGGCGTAGTAAGTTACAATAAAGGCAGTATTGAATTTGACAATGGAAGTCGTATTGTAGCACAGACGACAACTGAAAATACCGGACGTGGTATGAGTATTACACTTTTATATTGTGACGAGTTTGCATTTGTTCGACCTACTATTGCTAAAGAATTTTGGACTAGTATATCACCTACACTGAGCACCGGTGGTGGGGCTATTATTACTAGTACCCCAAACAGTGACGAGGATCAGTTTGCATACATATGGAAAGGCGCAAACAAAACCGAAGACGAGTTTGGAAATACCAAAGACTTGGGCATTAATGGATTTAAAGCGTATCGAGCATATTGGGCCGAGCATCCCGATAGGGACGAAGAATGGGCAGATGAGCAACGTGCTATATTAGGAATTGAACGATTCCGTCGAGAAATGGATTGTGAATTCATTATCAACGATGAAACACTTATTGCTCCAACCAAACTGATTGATCTCGAAGGCATAGAACCTTTATATAAAACTGGACAAGTTCGTTGGTATAAAAAGCCACAGAAAAATAGAATCTATGTAGTGGCATTGGACCCAAGCCTGGGCACTGGCGGCGATCCAAGTGCTATCCAAGTGTTTGAAGCTAACACAACAGAACAAGTGGCAGAGTGGCGACACAATAAAACTCCTATTCCGGACCAAATTCGAATATTAGTTGACATCATTAAACACATCAATGACGAAGTTCAAGATCCGCAGAGTGTTTACTATTCAGTTGAAAACAATACACTAGGAGAAGCTGCGTTGATTACAATTGATCAATATGGGGAACAAAATATACCTGGTTATTTTCTAAGTGACAACAGTGTTGTTAGTGGTAGTGGCAGGCGGTATCGCAAAGGATTTAATACCACAAACAAAAGTAAAGTTTCAGCATGTGCAAAATTAAAAACACTTGTTGAAACAGACAAAATGACAGTTCGTAGTAGAAGTCTAATAGGCGAATTTAAAAACTTTGTAGCACATGGCACTAGCTATGCAGCTAAACCCGGAGAAACAGATGATTTGGTTATGTCTACTATATTAGCTATTCGTATGTTGCAAATTTTAACAGGGTATCACAAGGAACTGGATACACACATGACTGATTTTGGAGAGGATCAAATTGAACCTTTGCCGTTTGTGGCAATGTTTTAATAAATAGTATTATGGCACAAGATAACAACGCAGCACAACAAATTTTCGATACTATAGTAACACGAGACCTTGACCCTAAATCACTCGATGCTATGGGCAAGCCGACTGTGAATGCAGCCGATGCAGATCTAATTTCGTTTAATTTTAAAACCGAAAACAAAGATTATGGAACAGTGGTTGTCTTAATAGACGGCGAAGAGAAAATTGAATTATATTACGGTGACAGCATTGGGCGCACAATGGAACGTGATGACCGCAGTGATTGGTATGATTTCCTTGCGGTTATTAGAAATATAGCAAAGCGTAACTTGTACACATTTGGCCTTAATAATATGAATAGGTTAAAGTATTCAATGAAAAGCATGGCAAAATTAGCCGAAGGTTGGAACGGAACAAATAAAACCAGCTATAACAAGCAAGGTCCAGCAAAGCTTATTATCAAACATTCACGAAAGCTAGGCGAAGGTGAAGCACGTTTTAGAAACATTGAAAGTTTGTTTGTTGAAAATAGCCAAGGCGAAAGATTTAAAATGCCATTCCGTAGTATAAGTGGCGGTAAAGCAATGGCAAGACATGTGTCCGAAGGCGGTAACCCATACGACACAATTGGGCAACATATCAGTGACACAATTAGTGAAATAGCAACACTGGGAAGATTTATTAGAGCCAGTAAAAGCAAATCATTTGGGCAAAATGCAGATGCGCTAAACATTGCCGAAGATGCAGTTAGGCACTACAAAGACCTTAAACGCAAAGCAAAGAAAATGATCAGTCGTCGGGGCTATAAAGATATCTTTGCATCATGGGATCCGATGGAAATTACCGAGCTTGACGAAACCATTGAGCAAGTAAGAGAAGTATTTTCAAAAAATACAATTGATAGCCGTATCGAAGAAGCTCTACCAATATTAGCAAAGATAAAGGAAACTAGCATGAAAGAAGCTGACGTATTTGAGCAGTGGGCAGACAGTATCACTGAAGGTACATGGGCATTGCCCGATACGCCAGAACAAATGGCAGAATTAGCTGAACTTATGAAAGAACCATTGCATTGTGGTCCAGCTGGCGAATTTGCAACTGAGCAACTGTATGGACTAATTGGCGACGATGAACTGTTTGATGACATTTATGAAATGGGATTGGAAAATCCCGATGCTGATTGTAGACCACTAGTACTAGCTAGACTCAAAGAATTCAACATCGAGCTTGGCGAAAATGCACCAATGACTAGCATACGCCCACAGTCTAGAACACTTAGCAACCTTGGCGGCACACGAGAAATTGCACCAAACGGAGAACCAACTGGTAGTACCAGAGGCTTTAAGCCACTAGGAGAAGATGAGCAGTTAAATGAAATTGCACCTGCTGCGGTTGCAGCGGCTGTTTGGGTTATCAAATGGTGTATCAGATTTGGTGCTTGGCCAGTAATTAAGTGGTTGTTGAAAAAACACGGTGGTAAACTGTTTGGTGGCGCAGCTATAGCTTATTATATTGACGAAGGATGGGATTGGGTTAAACGTGCAATTGGTGAAGAATATGCACAAATGTTGATTGACAATAAATTTGAAATTGGCATGGCAGTTGCATTTATAGTAGGTGCTGTTGCACTTAAAAAACTCGTCGAGAAACAAGGTGAGAAACTTGTTAGTGCAAACGACAAGATGGACACAATGAATGAAGATCAGGCATATAGAACTGATCGTTTAAATACTATTCAAAAAGATAGAACTGATCGTCTAAACGCTATTCAAAAAGGCAGAGATGATCGAAAAGCAGAACTTCAAAAGTCTAGAGATGACAGACGTGGAGTAGTAGAAGATCCAACGCAAGAAGAGCCTCTTACTAAAGCAAATCAACAAGACCTCGACGATGAAGATATGACAGAAGTAACAGACATTGACACAGGAAAACCTGCACTAAAAGCAGAGCGTGACCCAATGATCGAATCAGAGCTAGATAGACTATTAACACTAGCTCGAGGGTAGCATGTCCATAGAAACAATAATCCCTGCTCAGTTGTGGTTGATCAGGGATTTCTTTCCTCAAGAACAATATGTATTTGTTCGCGACTTATATAGAAAAGCAGAAAATAATAAATTGCAAATGGTTTATGATAATCGTTTGCTTACCAATTGGGCCGAAACCAAAGAACCCAATGACATATGTGCTTCATGGGCACCGTACTTTAGTGACCTATGTGGTGTTAATCTAAAGCCACAAGTTGGATATGTTGACATCACATTGTCACATGCAAAAATTATGATGCATCGTATACACCGCGACATCAAGTTTCAAGTACAGATTCCTCTATGCACAATGGCTGCCGACACAAATCGATATGCATTTTGTACATCAGACGAAGTTAATACAGCAATAGGCGAAAACGATCATTCTCCTAGTCGCAATATTGCTGCCAATGAATGTGTTTATGTTCCACATGAACCCAGGAGTGCAATTGCATATCTTAATAATCCACGCATTTTTAATGGTATGATGAATAGCATACCCGAAAACAGCATACGTGAAACACTATGGCTTAACTATCAGTAGCTAGGTTATACTGGAATGCTATGCTCTGGCGTGTGCCGTAACCCTGTATAACTTGGTGCACTTTTTGATCGGTGTTTAAGTTAAGGTACCCGCAATTAGCTACTATCGGGGCCTCAACTGATGGATCAACATGCATAAATTCTGCACCATATAACCGATGTTCGTGATCTTGAATGTGTTTAACATCAACGTATATTTGTAATGTGACAATAATTTCAGCACTATCACCATGCGGCTGGCAATCAAACAGTGGCAAATCAAGCCAAAATTTACCAACCATTAAGTTTAGTTTTTTATTTAGAATTTTTTCAAGTTGTGGTATTAAGCTAACTCCAACTTTTTGAAGTTTTTTCTGATCTACACCGTTTGCTAATAATAAGCGGTTATGCGGCCGGCTAACTTCAAATTTATTATCGGTATTTACATAGATACCTTGCATCCACTCAAGTGTATCGTTATTGAAGGTGTTATGTACCCACCACAAATTTGGAGCTGCAAGTTCAAATTCTACATCTTGTCCAAAATAGTTGACTTCTTCTGTGTTTATGTTATTATGTGTCATGTGTATATTTAATCCAAGCCAGGTCAATCAGCAAAGTTTATTCTTTAGACAATTGTTAACCTTTCTGCTTGACGGACTAAATAAAAGCGTATATACTAGTACAGTGTATATAGGCATACACAGATACGTAGTTGCGTATCGTAGGCAAATGAAAAGAGTAGTAGTTGCTACTCGTAGGCATATAGGAGAATACAAATGGCTTCATTAGCAGAAATCCGCGCCCGTCTTGCAGCGGCAGACAACAAGCAAGGCAACAATCAGTCATCCGGCGGTGATGGCGCAATTTACCCACATTGGAATATGAACGAAGGTGACAGCGCAGTGCTTCGCTTTCTTCCGGATGCAGATAACGGCAATACGTTCTTTTGGATGGAACGTGCAATGATCAAACTTCCATTCAATGGCATCAAAGGTCAAATGGATAGTAAAAATGTCGTAGTGCAAGTACCGTGTGTTGAGATGTGGGGCGAAACTTGTCCAATTCTCACAGAAGTACGTCAATGGTTTAAAGACAAAAGCCTTGAAGACATGGGACGTAAGTATTGGAAAAAACGTTCATACATCATGCAAGGTTTTGTGCGTGAGAATCCAATCTCTGATGACAACAGTGACAAAGCAATCCGTCGCTTTATCATTGGTCCCCAAATCTTCCAGACTATTAAATCAGCGTTGATGGATCCAGAACTAGAAGAACTTCCAACTGACTATGAGCGTGGATTGGACTTCCGTATTAGCAAAACAGCTAAAGGTGGATATGCTGACTATTCAACTAGCAAGTGGGCTCGCAAAGAAACACCACTTACTGCAACAGAAGCTGAAGCAATTGAATCGCAAGGTTTGTATAACTTGGCTGACTTCTTACCAAAACGCCCGGATGAAACGGCTATTAAAGTAATGAAGGAAATGTTCGAAGCTAGCGTTGATGGTCAATCATACGATGCAGAACGTTGGGGGCAATACTTCCGCCCAGCGGGCATGCAAGCACCAGCAGGAAGTGCAGCACCAGCAGCAACTCCTGTAGCAGCGCCTGTAGCAGAATCAGCATCAACTGACACTGGTTGGACAGATGTTGCACCAGCAGCTGAAACTCCGGTAGCCCCAGCTCCAGAAGCCGAAGCAGCGCCTAGTAGTAAAGCAGATGATATTCTGGCTATGATTCGCAGCCGTCAAGCTTCGTAATCTAACTGCATAGTCGAGGACAGGTTTTATTCCTTTTTTCCTGTTCTCGGCACTTTCTTAAATGAAAAAAGTATGCGTAAGTAGTTATAGATTTTTTTGAGGGAAATACAGTGGCAAAACCATTTGATATAAGCAAGTTCCGTAAGGACATCACAAAAAGCATTGACGGATTGTCAATTGGCTTTAATGATCCAACTGACTGGATCAGCACAGGTAACTATGCACTAAACTATCTTATCTCGGGAGACTTCCATAAAGGTTGTCCACTAGGTAAAGTTACAGTGTTCGCTGGGGAATCTGGTGCAGGCAAAAGTTATTTTGCTGCTGGCAATATTGTAAAACATGCACAGCAACAAGGCATCTTTGTTGTTCTTGTTGACACTGAAAACGCACTAGACGAAGCATGGCTGCAAGCACTAGGCGTCGACACAGATGAGAGCAAATTGCTTAAACTAGCAATGAGCATGATCGACGATGTTGCAAAAACAATTTCAACATTCATGAAAGATTACAAAGCAATGCCAGACGGTGAGCGTCCTAAAGTGTTGTTTGTTATTGACTCGTTGGGCATGATGCTAACACCCACTGACGTTAACCAGTTTGAAGCTGGTGATATGAAAGGTGACTTGGGGCGTAAACCTAAGGCACTTACTGCACTTGTTCGTAATACTGTTAACATGTTTGGTAGCTACAACGTTGGCATGGTGTGTACTAATCACACATATGCATCACAAGACATGTTTGATCCAGATGATAAGATCTCAGGCGGTCAAGGCTTTATCTATGCAAGTTCAATTGTTGTTGCTATGCGCAAACTCAAGCTAAAAGAAGATGAAGATGGCAACAAGATCTCTCAAGTAAAAGGTATTCGTGCAGCATGTAAAGTTATGAAAACACGTTATGCTAAACCTTTTGAAAGTGTGCAAGTTAAAATTCCTTATGAAACAGGCATGAATCCATACAGTGGACTTGTTGACTTAGCAGAATCAACTGGCTTGCTAACCAAACAAGGCAACAGACTGCGTTTTGAAACAAGCACCGGCGAGGAAATCCTACAGTTCCGCAAGGCATGGGAACGCAACGAAGACGGGTGTTTAGATAAAGTTATGTTGGACTTTAACAAAGTAGAAGAACTAGCCGAAGTAATCGAAGATGATGAGCTAGTGGACGAAGAATTAACACAAGCAATCGAAGAGGCACAGGTATAAAAATGGCAATGTCACCACTGGAGTTAGCTGCAATCGTTTGGAGAGATTGCAGAAGTCATTTGTTGCAAAATGCTGATATTCGCGAAGCTGCTGAAACAGTTGTAGCAACATTAATGGAAACATACGACGAATATGAAATTCGAGAAGCGTTTAAATTTGATGGTGCTATTAAAATGGCAGTAGGAGAGTACACAGGGTCACACGACGAATCAGACATCGAAGATGACATTGATGACGATGTTATGGTTGATTTAATCAACGACGATGGTGAATTTGACTACGATGAGTATTAATAACTCGCATGTGGTATAGTCGTGTTACCCAAAATCTTGCAAATATTCCAGGGTTTATTACACACTTTGAGCAAGAAATACTTGCTGCAAAACGTGAATGCCAAGTTAGTGGTATAGTTGAAAAGAATATCAGTGCCTTGCCGGGCATCACCGAGCATCGCTTTAACCAGCTTCAAGAGATTGAAGCGGTGCTTAACTTTCTCAACATACAACTGCGCAAGATTCGACGTAAGCACTTTCAAAAATATTTAGAAAACTATGGCCGTGCATTGAGCAGTAGAGATGCTGAAAAATATGTTGATGGCGAAGATGAAGTAATCGACTTCGAAACGTTGATCAATGAAGTTGCACTAATGCGTAATAGGTATCTGGGAATCATGAAAGGTTTAGATACCAAGCAATGGCAAATGGGACACATTGTGCGACTTCGCACAGCCGGAATGGAAGATATTGAAATTTAATCCTGCTTAGTTATTAAGATACATACAGTATGTACACAAGGATTAAAAAATGAGCTCGTTTAGCAGCATTGAGTTAAAACACAATCATTTAATCGACAATATTCTGTCTTACATGACAGAGTATGATGATTTTATGGAAAGTGTAAGTAGAGTTCTTGACATTGGTTGTGATGTTGATGGAAAAACTATGACCTGGTGGGCAGATCGAGTTACCCGTGACAATCAGCAACCATTGAACATCAAATGTGTTGGTGTTAACACACATGATAAATTGATGGCCCGCCACGAGAACGTTTCGTATCAACGTGTAGACGATATTGAAAAATTTAATAGCAGTAAAAAAACATTTGATATATTGCTATGCCACGACCAACTACAAAATCTAATAAACCCATACGAAGCATTATCTAATTGGTGGCATGTTGCTGAACAAGATGCTATGTTGATTGTAGCAGTACCGCAAACAACCAATGTGCAATTCAATGTACTTGAATATAATGTTCATTTAGAGCAAAAATATCATTATACTATGCCACAGTTGATATACATGCTAGCAGTTAGCGGATGGGATTGTCGTAGTGGTTTTTTCAAAAAAGATATAAATGATCCCTGGTTGTATGCACTAGTGTATCGCAGCAACATTGAACCAATGGATCCCAAGACTACAAACTTGTACAAACTTGCTAGCGACACGGATTTGCTACCGGCAAGTGCAGAGGCCAGCATATCTAAGTACGGATATCTGCGTCAGCGAGATTTAATATTAGCTTGGTTAGACAAGAACAATATGTGGATGGAGCAACAGTAAGGAGAAAAAATAATGGGAGTTCGAGCCGGTAAAATCTGGGGTAACACAGAACTGATTCATGCAAACGGTGCATTGGAGTTTCACCGTATTGAATACAAAGCAGGATACAAATGTTCAGAGCACGAGCATCAGTTTAAATGGAATGGCTTTTTTGTAGAGTCAGGCAAGATGCTGGTGCGTGTATGGCAAGATGATCAAGGACTAGTTGATGAAACTATTCTCGAAGCAGGAGACTTCACACAAGTCAAACCTGGCAAGATTCATCAGTTCGAAGGACTTGAAGACGGTGTAGCATTTGAACTATACTGGGCAGAGTTTAATCACGATGACATTGTTCGTCGTACAAGTGGAACATCAGTTGGGTAAACTAAAACCAAACGAAGCGTTGATATACGAGCGTGCCGACGGTGTTGTGTACGCTCGTTATCGTGACCCACCACACAACACAATACCAAGATGGATTATAGGTGGCGATCCTGCAGGTGTAGCAAGAGCACAAGGTACGTTATTTGGATACGATGAATGGCGAGATATGCAACTAATAGCAGATCAAAATCCTGCATTAAAGAAACAACTTGACAGACTATTAATAATGTATATGTTAACAAAAGAAGACACATGAGAATTATAGCAGGACCATGTCAGCACGAATCACTTGCACAAAGTGTAGCAATTGCCGAAACTTGTGCAAGAGTTTGCAGCAAGTACGACATTGAATATTACTTCAAAGCCAGTTATGACAAAGCAAACCGTACTAGTGTAAACGGAAAACGCGGTCTTGGTCTTGCAAGAACTATGCAAGACTTTGAAATCATGAAGCAAGAAATTCCTAGTTTGAAAACACTCACTGATGTACATACTTCATCACAAATCAATGCAATGGGTGCATATCCAGATGCTGTTGATGTACTACAGATTCCTGCGTTCCTTTGTCGACAAACTGATCTTATTCAAGCAGCATGTGCTACAGGTAAAATTGTAAACATTAAAAAAGGACAGTTCCTTGCTCCGTGGGACATTGCAGGTATACTAAGTAAGTGCAAAGACGCTAAAGAAGTTTGGATTACAGAGAGAGGTACTAGCTTTGGATATAATACTTTGGTTGTTGATTTCACCGGCCTTAACTATATGCTTGATAACTTTGATTGTCCTATTGTATTGGACGCCACGCACAGTGTACAAAAACCAGGTGGCAACGGAAGTAGCAGCGGTGGCAATAGGGATTATATTCCTGGCTTGGCTCGTGCAGCAAGTGCTTTGGGTATTACAAATTTCTTTTTAGAAGTACACGCTGATCCAGACAACGCACCCAGCGACGGGCCCAACATGTTACGCTTAGAAGATTTTGAGGAGGTAGTCGATGACATCCACCGCTATTCTTATACCCGCTAGATACGGCAGCACACGTTTTCCTGGTAAGCCATTATGTGAACTAGATGGCAAAACTATGATTGAGAGGGTGTATAACACCTGCAAGGCAACAGGGTTACCAACATATGTGCTTACTGATGATGTACGCATTGCTAGTGTGTTTCAAAATACAAGTGTTATTATAGACGACACAGACTACGCAAACGGTACTGAAAGATGCGCAGGTGCTATTAATTTAGACTATATGAAAAAGTACGATCAATTTATAAACGTACAAGGTGACATGCCTGATGTAACATTAGAAATGATTGAAAAAACTAAATGGCACTTACAGCATTATTCTGTAACAACAATGTTCACTAAAATGAAATCTGAACTACAAGCTGATCCTAATTCTGTTAAGATGGTACGTGCAGGAGACAAATCATTATGGTTTGGTAGAGGCATGACAGGATACGGCGATCATCATCTTGGTATATATGGTTATAAACGTAACTCGTTGGAACATTATCTAACATTAAGTGTAACCACAGAAGAAGAGACTGAACAGTTAGAACAACTGCGATGGCTTAAAGCTGGATACGACATTGGCTGCTTGAGTACAATGTTTGATGGTATAGAAATCAACACACCAGAAGATGCAAAACGTTGGTGCACAAAAAGGCATACTAACTATGAAAACTAATGTGTTTTTAAAAATCGATAGAATGGATATGCATGCGGTGCATTGTCTGCGTTTTTGGTTGGAAACGTTTAAAGATTACCCAACGTGGATATTGTGTGACAGAACCGAAGAAGATGGAAGTCGTCCCAAAATATTAGACACTTGTTTTATTGATTATCCGCAAACAAAATTTGTTGCCAGTGATAGAAGTTTAGTAAGTTATCTCAATGAGCTTAAACCCCGTAAGCGCAACATGGCAACCGCCAACTTAACAGGGTTTGAATTAAGCAAAGACAACAGTGACAACTTCTGGATGATTGATGCAGACGATACACAGTTTTTAACGCACAGGTGGGATGCACTCAATGATAAAATTCACAGTGCCGAAAACTATCTAGTAGAGCACAAGTTAGACGGATTTAGTTTAGATTTTTACAGTACACATAATGCAGGCTGGACCTTTGGTGTAGCATTGTTTCGTAGTGCCCTAGATTGGACACAGTTAACGCAAATTCCGGGCGACGAAATGCGCAACTTTATGTTTCCACGCAATATCGATGCTGCATTTCATTGTATGCGAGAAAGAAAACTGTGGAAGTTGGAAAGTTTTGTGTTTAGTGGCATGAGTTTTCAGCATGTGTACAACAATTATCCAGACATGGTCAACGGGGTTTACTACTGGAACAAAGGTAAACTGTGGGACATTCCTTTGCCTGAAAGAATTATTAGCATATGACATTGAATATAATAGTACAAGCAGGAGGCCGCGGAAGTAGACTGCGCCACCACACATGGAACAAGCCCAAGTGCTTGGTTAGTGTGCATGGAAAGCCTTTACTGTATCATTTGTTTGACAAGTTCTCGGATGCACGTTTTATTATTATCGGTGATTACTTGTATGAACAATTAGAAAACTATTTACAAGTTGATAGCCCTAATGTTGAATACAAACTAATTCGTGCAAATGAAAAAGGTACTTGTGCTGGCATTGCTCAAGCACTAGATGCAGTACCCAAAGATGAACCAGTGTTGTTAACTTGGAGTGATTTGATCATCAATCATATTGCACCTTTTCCGGATAACACCGATCGTCCTATTGTGTGCTTAACTGATGCATTTACTTGTCGTTGGAGTATGCAACCAGATGGGCTTGTAGAGTCACCCGGTGAAACAAACGGTGTGCCGGGTATATTTTATTTTCCTACACGAGAGCATTTTCCAAAACCACCACTAAGTGGCGAGTTTGTTAAGTGGTTTAGTAATAATGTTGCTGATTTTGATACAGTTACAGAGCACCAGCTGGAAGAACTTGGTGACTTTGGGACAATAGAAGCAAACAACAGCAAACTAGGTTTTTGTAGATTCTTTAACAATGTCGATGTACAAGACGATGTTGTTGTAAAGCAAGCAATTGATTCTGATTATGCACACTTGATAACACAAGAGCATGCGTGGTACAGTGCAATCAACGATTTGGGTTTTAAAAGAATACCAAGCGTAGGAGTAGACTCGCAACATCTTACAATGTCCAGAGTTAGAGGACAGCATGTGTGGGAAATACAGGATCTCACTGCAAGAGAACAGCGCAGTATGTTAGCAGACATTATTTACACACTGCAAGACCTGCACAGCAAAGGGCAACAGCCTGCTAACAATGATCAAATAAAACATGTTTACATTGAAAAAACACAAAATAGAGTAAACAGTGTTAGTAAGATTATACCTGGATTTGATAAAGCAAGTTTCACAGTCAATGGCGTAAAATGTATTAATATATTTCATAGTACACATTCGCACTTGTGGAATCAAA
>Ga0206129_10000091_pt1 | contig 146809 bp, 194 predicted proteins | sample Helgoland_Spring_8_FD_148616 | JGI IMG/M metagenome (GOLD analysis project Ga0206129, IMG submission 148616) | Pelagic subsurface seawater microbial communities from Kabeltonne, Helgoland, North Sea - Helgoland_Spring_Bloom_20160502_2 | ecosystem: Environmental > Aquatic > Marine > Epipelagic...
CAGTAATTTTAAATTTCATCGAGATAATAAGGAGGCTCTCAGACAAAACATACATACATTATGTAAACAATCAAAGAGTATACTAGAGATTGGTTTTAATGCTGGTCACTCAGCTGCTCTTTACACATATGCTAATCCTGAAATAATAATAAGATCATTTGATTTATGTTCACACAAATACTCAAAACCTTGTGGTGAGTTATTAGCTAGAACACTATCAGACTTTAAACTCATTCCAGGTGATAGTCGAGAAACATTAAGAGATTATAATGAAGCACCGGCATTCGACTTGATACATATTGACGGAGGTCACGGATACAGTGCAGCTAAAAGCGATTTGTATGAATGTAAGAAGTTCTCAACAAAAGAAACAATATTGATATTTGATGATGCTTACCATACTTTTGTAGAAAAGCTACTAACTGAAGAAACTTCATCCTCCAATCACACCGGGATGATAAGAGAGGTTAATTATACTGACTATAACTTAATACCCACAAAGTGGCATCGAGTATTTAAGTATGAATAAAAAGGTTTGACTTTACATGTAAAATATCGTATAATATATGTATGATAGTTGATATTAAAAGTTACGACGGCAATTTATTACATAACCGTTTCGCATATACATTTTTCAAGAAGAGAACATTACCAATTGGTAACATTATCACATTTCGTGGACCTATGCTTGTTGAAGCGGATGGGATGATCGACCATGAGGATGTTCTTAACAATGATTATATCTATAGTGATGATGCAGTTAATTTTCTCTGGGAGATACCTGACCTAGACACATTCGGAGCAGTAGCATGGCAGAGGTTATTTAACACTGGTATTGCTAATGTGTTACAAAACTTGATCAAAGCTCCTATTGAAGTGGATGGAGATGATCTAATCGTACATAAAGAATTTACAAGTGGTGGTATCATACAAACCAAAGGTAAGTGTAGCGTTAGTATCACACACAACAAGAGTGGTGCTGCACTAGGTCATACCGGAATTAACATTCGTGCTGGTGATAGAGCTCCTAGTTTTGCTTATAGTACTAACTTAACTGATGATCAAGTTAAGATTTTTCAAGATACCGTGGTTGAGATGTTTTATGCAATGAATGATGATATGTTCCTTGCTACGACTAAGATCATCAGCAAGTAGTGACCATCTTTGATATTCTTAATGATATACTCTTCACCAAGAAGGGTAATCTATTAAAGAATGTAGATGAAGAAAGTTCTTTCAATAACTATATGGTTAATAGGTGGATCAGCATGCACAGCCCGTCATTAGCTATTGTTATCAACAACACAAGCAATTGGCTGTGGAGTGTGTTTGAAACCAAACAAGACTACTACAAGTTTATCAACACAATAATTCCTCGTGTGTCTAGAAAGAGGATACACTATATCAAGAAGACCAAACCGGAAGACAAACCAAAAGAGTTAGAGAACGTTGAATTACTCGCAAAGAGACTTGAACTTTCCCAAAGGGAGATTAAATCTTATTATGAGTACAGCAGCCAACACAGCACAACTTCAACACGCCCAGACACAACTTAGAGACAAAGTCAAAGGCACTATTCAACTCGACAATTACGTGACGAGTGAAAATTTTGATCTATTCGGGTACGAACTTTCTAGTGTTCTAGATGATATTATTTTAGTTAAATTTCTAGACTGCAATGACGACGGATCAGAATTGCTTAAGAATGGTGTTTGGGTACCAATTAATGCCACCACATTCACATGGAGGATTGGTGAAGTTATTCTAGCAGGGCCAAATTGTGAGTATGTCAAACCCGGGAGTGTGGTTTGCTTCCCCAACGACAAAGGCATTCAAGTAGGTAATTTAGAAATTGATGGTCATGGTAAGCTTAAAAATAGCTGCTTCTTGAACGAAGCTAGAATATTTGGTATTTGCAAGACAAAGGAAACAGATAGTGAATGAAGGTAGGTATATCAACGCTACGTGTGTTGCTTGAGAATAACGTACTCGAAATAAAGTTCAAGCGAAGAAGACCAAAAGCTGGAGCACCAGCCACGCGTAGAATGTTATGTACCAACAATCCTGTTGTTTTACAGAGCAGCACAGGCAGACAAACTCTACACTATAAAACAGCAACTGGTACTCCCAAGTACAGTCCTACAGCAAAAAATTTAGTTATAGCATGGGACATATTCAAACAAGACTACAGGGCTATAAGCGGAGACAATATAGAAGTGATAAACACTATACCTATCAGTGGTGATGGTAAGGAGTTTTGGCAATATTTTGCAGACACAATACATCCAATGACACCTCAACAGAAAGCGAGTTTTTTCAATGTCTGATCTTGTTCAAAAAAAGATGAAGTTGCTGGAACCAATGTTACAAAAGAATGTGATATTCAACATAGGTACCAAAACCATAAGAAGAGGTAGATTGCTGTTGTTCAATATAGATGATTATTATATCAAGTTTACTATCAAAACAAACAAGGATGTGATCAAAACATATGACGCCCCGTATCCGTACGATATAATAGAAGGTGACAACTCTGTTAAATTGTCATATAAACTAGAAGACTTTTGCAGAGGTAACACTAAAAAAGAAGAATTGCTCCGAGAGCAGATACCAATTGGCAATAATAAACTATATGATACAAAGCTGATAATTACAAATATTGACCCGTTAGTCAATAAGTAATTACATGGCGCATATAGAACCCGTATTTTCACACATCCCTCCAGTTACTGGTGATGTAAACTACTCACCACTAGGTGGCAAAATTGGCTTGGAAGCTGAAGACGTTGCTAATATCAAGGCTGTCGCTAGCGCAGAAGCAACCGCAGCTATTGAGGCTGGTTACGGTGAAGTTGGTGACGGAGAGGTTTTAGACCATGTACGTAAAAGAAATCTTGGGTATTAGTACCCAATAAGATTTAAACACAAAAAGTCCCCAAAACGTCTATCATTCGATAGTTATATAATAATATAGCGATACCTACCGCTATCAATGTCTTGCAAGTAATGGGTAAGGACAAGGTGAGTAATTTTATCCGGCTGATTTGGTACATACACAATGCACCTATGAACTAACATAGATTACATTGAGTATGGTAATAATATCCGTATTGATATGTTTTACACAAAAGACGCACTCTTCGAGATATCAATTTTATGGAGAATCCTGACCTAATAAACTCCGGTTATAAATAACCACTAATATATGCCGACAATAGTCGCAGTTCGGTGCTATGCGGATTTTAAGCCGCCGTTTTTCACCTGCCGTCTAACAGTTGTGTTTAATTTAGCTACGTTCGTTCTAGCAGTTCTCTCTGCCAAGTTGAATCCTATCTCTTGAGCTAACCACTGCTCACACTCGTGTACCGAAAATGCCGATAGGCAGCACTGTAGCGTTGTTTCACACTTTTGTACCATATATTATAATATAGTATGATAATGAGAAGTCAACTGATAAATAATATTATGAACAAAGATGACATGTTATTATTTGAAGCCTATGAGTTAAGTAAAGCTGATAGAATATTAGAGAGTATATTGCCTGGGTATGGAGATTATATCATCACAGAAAAAGAATATAAACTCCCTAGTAATGTCATTACTAAAGATGAATTTGAGAGATCGTCCCAACACCCAGGGAATGCCCCGTGGGATAGCAAATCTACTAACACAATGAATTATAATGCTGACAATCCACTTGACGGTAAACCAACAATGACTAAACATCCAGAAGGTGTGGGTGTGTTTGACGGTCCGGAATCATTAATGGATAAACTTGATGCAATACTTGACAAAGTGATTGAGTATGGTGGTACATTACTCAAAGCAGCACCAGCTGCAATTGTCACAGGAATTTTAGCTAAACTATTGGGTAAGGGTATCAAATTTTTGCTTAGAAATCACGATCCAGAGGCTAGAGAAATCAAAAAACGTGATGAAAGAAACTTGAGAATCACACATGCAATGCAAAAAGGTGATCAGATGGGTGATGATGAGATGGGTCGTGAGATTGATAGAATAAGTGAAAAGCTTGATATCAAATATGGTCAAGGTGTTTCATGGTGGAAGGAAATGTTGTGGAGAGTTAGTGATTTCTTTGATGAAGGAGCAGGTAAATATATCGCTGGTCTGGGTGTTTTAGTGTTAGCGTTCGTTTAAGTCATGAGAGAACAACCATTCTATTTCGAGATCAAGGATATAATGACCCAATTTGTGGGTGCATTCAATAATATCATCATCAGTCGGCATAACAAGGATAGAGACGTTAGATCGAAGGTTCATGTGAGATATGTATATGCACCTAAACAACGTGTTGTACATGATTTAACTAACAAGGCCAAGCATTTAACCTTGCCTGTCGTTGCAGTCAATATTGGAAGTGTCAGTAGAGATGAAAGTAGAGTGTTTAACAAACTTGAAGGATCGTATTTCGCGAGTGAAGAAACTCACATAAGTGCAGAAAGAACTGAGAAATCTCAGACCACATACAACATGCCCCAGCCGGTTCCTGTTAACATAGAGGTTAACATGAGTATATTGGCTAGATATCAAACAGACGTTGAGCAAATAATAAGCAATTTCGTTCCTTACAATGATCCGTATATTGTGATATCATGGAAATTACCTGAAGGGTTTAGTAGCAAAGATCAGGAGATCAGATCAGAGGTACTATGGAATGGTAATTTGAGTATGAATTATCCGGATGAATTGAGTAGCACCACACCTTACAGACTAGCATGCGACACGTCGTTCACTATCAAGACATGGTTATTCAAGAAGCACAGAGCTCCTGTGCACAATATATTTCAGATCACAACTAACATGTCTCCTGTACCGGAAATTACAAGCGATTTTTCCTTCATCACACCTTACTACGATGAACTGACCGAAAGTTCGTACACATCTGGACTAGGTCCACCACTAACTGCTGCGCCTTTCATAACTCACATAGACACAGAGAGGTACGAGGAGAATGAAATATTAGGTTACAACATGTCATCAACAACAGGGGTGTACTTATCAAGTAATGATATAAACAGTTTGAGTGGTATGGAGATTGTACCATTCACTGATCCCTACCTATCATCAATATACCCATCCTTCTCAGGTGTGCCTATCAATTACAATATAGTCAACGACAATAAAATATACTTTGATCTCCCAGAGCTCCCTAAGAACGTGACTTATGACCTGATTGTGCAAAATATAGGCGGATATGATACAGCACTTAACTCTACACTTCATGGCAAAGGAATATTCCTATCATAAATAATTATAATGACCGAGTGTACAAATAACATAACCCTAAGTGATTTACCTACTTGCAGTAATATAGATAACCAAGGATATTTAATTGTACAGAATACTGATAGTACATGCAAGGTTAAGATTTCAGACTTAGTGTTAGGTGTCGAGAATGTAAGTTTCTATCCGGAACTACTCGATATTATATCTCAACTAGAAACATTAACAGCAATCGTACAATCCAAGTCAGCAGAATGGGATACATGCTACACAACAACCAACACAAACAGTGCTGCTTGGGGTCAGGTTGACAGCTTAGGTTTAGCTGAAGTTGGTAATATTGTTGAAACAACAAGTGCAGAATGGAGTGACACAACATCTTTAGTATTAGCGAAAAGCGCTCAATGGGACGCAGCTTATACGTATATGACTGATTACTCTGTAGAGTGGAACGATGGACTAGCTACAATAGCATTATATCCAGAGTACTCAACCACTATAGGAATAGTTCAAGAATTATCCGGTCAATGGAATACAGCTTACATGAACTGGCAGTAATTGAATATGAGAAATGTAAAGATCAAGTCCGGAGAGAATTGGAATTCATTATCCCTAGATTATGAGTTTGATGATAAAATAAAATTCAGTAACAAAGTAATAACTAGTGCAGATGGTATTTCTCTAAACCTAAGTGATACTCTATCAAATTGTGTGGATATATCTAATAATAATTACAGTACATTGATGATGAGTGACTTGTGTAGACTTGACGACTTAATTGACCTAGATGTCAATACAACCGATTACCCAGAACAATTCACTACCACACTTACATTCGATTCATCACCTGTCATAACAACCACTAGTAAATATTTAAAAATCCTACCTAGAGTTGATGATAGTGATGAGCGGGATTTAATATTCGGGGAAGATATCATTGACAATGTAGCGTATGATAGTTATTATTTTAATCAGACAGAGGATGACAATGATATTTATTTTAGTATAAATCTAATATCACATGATCAACTTACAATCAGTCATAACGATAATTACGCAAACGTTTATCTGACGCTCCGGAGCGACGGTACGTTTACATTTCGTGTTGGTACACTAGATGAACCGAGTTCTAGTCAAATATTCAAATATTTTATTAATAAAACCACCGGTAGTTTGATATTAATGACGGAGGTCGCCGGTGTGACATCGTATATAGGAACTAAGGCCGGGGAGTTAAGCTTATTGACTCCATCCATTGAGGACCCCAAGTATCCACCATCAAGTTTAATTTCAATATTCCCCTACAGTAAGACATCAAAGAGGATGAGTATAATTAACAGTTGGGTCAGTTATAAGACGACTGGAGATCTAAATAATTTAAATGTTAATGAGAGTAGAAGTTATAAGGATGTGTTTAATAATTTTATATTCAGTAACCAGTATAGTTGTATAACAGGATCAAACATGAATCTTGATATAATACAACTAAAGAATCAACTAACATCAGACTCAAACTCAACACGTAATAATCCATTTCCTAATTTTATTGACTGTGATCATCGAGAATATGACAGTATATTCACTGGTAGTAATCAGATCAAAGGGACTGATAACATGTACTTAGGTTATAATACATACACGACTGATATTACACTACCTACTGACAGCATAACCTACTTCCATACACCTCAAGTGATGTACCCTATAAGTAAGCTAAATGTTAACGATAGTGGTTTGATAGAATCCGGAGCAATTGGAGGTGATTCGCCTATAGTGTCTGATAAACTCTTCAAAAAGGCATCCAACTATAAATACAACTCTCCTCACGGAGCTCCTTCAGATGAGGAAACTGGTGTATGGTTGTGTACTTGGTTGAGGAGTAGTATAGAGTCTATATGGGATGGTGATGTTGAGTACGATAGAGATATACTTGTCAGCTACAACAACTCAGTATACAAATCATTGAAAAGAAACTCAAACTCTATACCCTCTAGTGATAGAACATCATGGGTTGAAGTACCAGAAGAAAAACCAGTATGGGTTGACAGGTATTATAATCCTGAGTATTATAGTACCCAGCAAGCATTAGAGGTACCAGATCAATATACATCATATGCATCTAAGTTTGAGTATATTGTATCAACTCTCAGTGCAGAGGAGATATACGTATTTGATAAGAAGAGTGATTTGGTGTTTGAGCCTGGGTGTCTTTACGCGTATTATAGGATAGGTGGTAGTGAGAATAATACTATAATAGATAGTTTGAGATCAACGTTAATTCATGAAGGTCAGTCACCTGCTTACAGAGATGACAGAACCATATACAATAACCCCAACAGGTCATTAACACTAGATGGTACTCTATATATAGAAACAGAGTCACTAAACAAGACTAACAACAGTGATTACACCATATCAGTTAATATAGGTTGTGATGACTGGACGAAACCATTTGGAGGTCAGATAGTAGGTAACTATACTAATCACGGAATCGGTATATTTAACACTATGTACACAACGCCCTTCATAATCATATCAAATGAATCCAGTACAGGTATATACAACACTAATCTCGAGTTAATTAAATCAATACCATTATCTGGGATCCAGGTAGTACATGGACCTGGGGCAGAGAATATACACATACTACATACAGTTAATGGAATATATAACATTGCTCAATACGATCATACTGGATTATTAGTAGAGAACACTCCACTACCGGATATTAACTCTACTATATCTCATATAAACATCGATGGAGATTATATGTATATACTCGATGTCACTAACTCAGTTTACAAGTATAATATTAACAATGAAGTACAGGACATATTGTATAAACCTATACCAGCTGGAGTTATAGGTGACGAGCAATTACTATCTACCAAAACATACATTGAGATATTTGATGAATATCAGTATAAAATAAACTGTGATCAATACACAATAGACGTAACCGGTAGTATATGGTATAAAAAAGCTGGCAATATTGTCAAGTATATGCCGTCTAATCAATTAGGATCGAACGCGACGTATAGCAATACAATCAACAATATAAGTGTATCTCTGATTGCAGAAGAGAGGACACGTGGATCTGATGGCAATAATATTATAATATTTGGGGACGGTATTAACACGTTATCTTTTATAGTAGGAGAGTGGAATGATCAGAATCCAGCTAATAAAGTTAGGATAATAAGTGGTGATGATAGTAAATCTCTTATTATATCAGACAACGAGCAGATAAGGTTGATAGGTGGAATTGATGCCGGATCTTCGACCACTAATATAGCGCTGTCATCCGTTGATTGTGACATTACTGGTATCAAATCTGATATAGATAATAATATATGGCTCCTGGCTAAAGATAATCAATCGTTGACGGTTTATAAAATCGATAGTAACAGAAACATACTGTATAAGAAATCACTACGTGATATTAACACTATCCTCAATGACATGGTTGTAGGTAATATCTACTTAGACTTAATTTCTGAATTTAAGGAAGGAGAGCATATTAACAATGTATTAATATTAAATCAAAATCCAACTGATATGACCAGTATAGAAGTCATAAAACTCGATTTGGATTGTAATTTTATAAGTAAAAACAACCAAACCATCCCACAATTAAGCACTACAGATATCAACACACTTCATAACATAACTAACTACGAGACTGTCAAGAGAATGTATAATGATACGATTGAGCGTAATCATATTATATTTAAATCACGATTACAAGGATATTTCGATACCGACAAGACATACACACAGGAAGTCAAGATCGATGTTTCAGGTCTTTCACCTGGCTACCATCATTTCGCGACAGCATTTGATGCTACAAAAGGTATTACTACGGTGTTTTGTGATGGTGAATTGAAGCAGGTTTTAAGATCCGACGACATATATACCGGCGCGGCATATAAATTTAGTAAGACAGTACACGATCCCTTGTTAGTAGGTACTGAACCATTCTTAAATAACATCACATTAAGCGACCACCTAAATATATCTAACTACTCTACTATATCAGGTGTAAATGTAGATCGGTTACGTGTATATAATAAATCACTAAATTTTCATAAAATCAGGGCACTTACTAGAGAAGATAAAGATATACAACCAATAACCTTGTCATTACCGACAGGTAAGAGATCTTATATCGACCAAGTTAAACAGATACATAAACACCGATCAGCCGGCCGCAAATCAAGTGATATTGATATATCTATTACCAATATAACCGTTTCCGGAGATGATATCAAGCAATTAATAAATCAAAAGATATTTAAAGAGATAACCGATACATTATCTCCAAACTCAACTATCAGAAACATCAACTGGGTATAATAAATGTCAGAACATGTAACACAAACGAGTAGCTTCAATCAATCACTATTAACAGCGATGGATGATAGGGGTATAGTACAAGACCGTCTCCCCGGGGATAAACTATTATTACCTAACGATATGTACGAAATTAAAGTATCAGTGAATGATTTTGTTACGGCAGAGACCATTAATTATAGTCTTTCTAAGCTATATGATAACTGGTTATATTTAATATCAAAATCCATAATACCTAGTAACAATATACCTAATAATGACTACTACACAAAAATAGCTATCGATACTCCTGGAAGTGGATTGAGATGGACGTCAAAGACTAATTTTCCTAGCTTATCGACAGTATCTAGCAATAATTCCCTGAATGGTATCAAGAATTTTACTAAAGTCATCAACACAGCAGATCCTAACAATTATAATATTATCGCGACAACAAATACTAACGTTATACTCCTGAGCGGTAGCAACTCACCGATCGATGATTCTAATATAGATATCATTGTTAATGAGTTCAACGGATCGTTATCCGATAGTAGTATAACACACCCATCTAATAATATAAATTTTAAGAGTATAATCGACCACACTCTCAATAAATCAAACGATCTATTCATACTAGACAACGAAATCAACTCATTATTCAAGTTTGATATTAGTGGTATATTGACTCTTGATACCGCCATCTTAAACAATGATACCCCCGGGCGATTGATGACAGGGTTAATAGGTGGCCCTGGTGATATATCTGATCGAACTAAATTCAATGATCCTGTATCGGTAGTAAGTGTAGATAATGCAGTTTATGTTTTAGATTACTCTAATACTGGCGTGATGGTTAAGATGTATGACTCAGAGTTGAACTGGAAGGAATCGTTTAGCTTAGGTCAGTATGTATCTTCTGGGCCGATTGATATCGCATATAATCATCAAGTTGATATGTTCTGTATATTATGTCATGAAAGTACATTCAACTCAACAACCGAGCCAACTGTGCCTAGGTTAATGATTTTCGATAAAACATTCAACTATATAAGTACAAATGACTTAATGGATGAGTCTAGACACAGCGTTGACATTAAATTAGAAACGTACAAGAAGATCAATTTCAGTGTAGAAAACCCAAACATCATGTACATATTAACATCAACCAATATATACAAGAAATATTTATCCAGTCCAGAGATGTTTATAGGTAACTTCTTACTAGATGAGAAGCCCATAGGACCTGGTTCTAATGCCGGTCAAGTTTTTGAAGATATAACAATACTACCAACAGTAATAACACATGGAGATGAATCTATTATTAAGGATGATATTATAATATATGAATCAACCTTTGAGGTCATACATAAATTTCTAGAAGATAGTAATTATCAACAAAGCCTAGAGACTAAGTTTGATGATAAAGTTTTGGGAAAAGAGAGCTTGATGATTAACCCTGATGAAAATGTAAATACATTTGTATACAACAAGACCCTATCAAAACATCTATACAATAATATTATACTACTTGAGAATACATCAAGAAAATTTGCTACAACATATGACGTTGCCGGTATATCACAGTATATAGGATTTAAATATCTGACTAAAACAGAATTATCGTCTCTAGAGTATCGCCCGGGCATGGATAACTTTATAGGTATTAATGAGATTGTAACAACACATACTGTTAATAGATGCTTAGAGCAGATATACAACCTACAGAAAGTCATACTGAATAATTGGCAAGAAAAACCTACAAATGTGTTCCCTTTAATCAACACACCAGTACACATAACAATATAACAGTATACTGAATATATATCTATAACAACCAACAATATAGATATATACGTGCCACCTTCTCGTGAAATAGGAGTATAATTATACCGTTGCTCTAATAAATAATTACAATGGCCGGTAACAGAAAATTTCACAATAAATTCCACTCTGCGAATCATCACACGCTTCCTAGTCCTCATATAATAGATAGCGGGTTAGATCCTATTGCTAGTCATGACTTTCCTTTCATTGGAGACTTCGTCCTTAATGGTACAGTTAGCTCTAGTAATAACTACGCTCTTAATAACGGTGGTATTAGAGCAGTAACACTCGACTCAGTCACTCACGGTTTATCTGCACCGGCAGGTTGGAATGTATTTAGAGATAGTACATACATTGATGGTGATGTCACAATCACGGGTAATCTCAGCGCATTAGGGCAGTTGACATATTTAAATACTCAGGTTCACGTTACTAGCGCGACTGAGATTGAAGTACAAGCTGATAATAGCAACGGTAAGACAGTAGGACTACTCGTAGATCAACACGGTAGTAATGACGTTGTACATATCAAAAATGACGGTCAATCGACATTACTGATAACCGGGTCAGCTGCTAATGATGAAGAGCGTGGAGGTTGGTTAGGTATTAATCTTGCTTCTCTATCTGCTCGTGATATAACACGACCTAATCAAAGAATGACTATAGTCGGTAGTGTATCTGTAGTGCCTGATCCAATAGAAGTAGCAGATCAACTAAGTCAAAAGGACCCGGGAACAACTGGCTCACTCTATATAGAAGGTGGACTACATGTTAATGATGCTACATATCTCGATCAAGTCACGATAGATACGACTGACGGTAAGTTTCTAGTTAGTGGTAATAATAATGACGGTAGTGCTAATATATTTGAAGTAGAAGTACCGACACATTTAGATAGAACCCATATTGATACAAGTGACGGTGTATTTACGGTCAGTGGTAGCACATCAATGGATGTTGACGTACCGAGTGATTTTTCAGGTCATGCAGATTTAGATTCAGTTCATATTGATGTAACAAAAGGAAACTTTGTGGTTAGCGGAAGCAACAACAAAATGTACATCAACACAGCAGGTGGATTAGATGTAAATACATACACTCAACTTGACAAGACGGAGATCAATACAAGTGACGGTAACTTTAATGTTATTGGTCCGAATACGATAACTTTTAATAACTCTGGAGGTCTAGATGTACAGCATCACACTAGATTAGATCAAGTAACTATTGATACTACTGATGGTGTATTGTTAGTTAGTGGAACCGGTACACCAGGGCAGGAAAACAAAGTTGATATTGATGTACCTATCGAACTCGACCGGACAACAATTGATACGTCTGATGGTGATCTTATTATTACTGGATCAGAAACAGTTTTAATTGACGCAACATCAGGTGTTTACATTGATTCACATACAAGATTAGACCAAGTAACGATTGACACGACTGATGGTAAGTTGTTAGTTAGTGGTATAGGGGTGCCAGGATTTGAGAATCCAGTCGATATTGATGTACCTGTCCATATGGATAGAGTAACAATTGACACGACAGATGGTAAGTTGTTAGTTACCGGAAACGGGATTGCTGGATTTGAAAACATAGTAGATATTGATGTACCTATTGAACTTGATAGGACTAACATAGACACCACAGATGGTGACTTAACTATCACTGGTGACAATGCTGTTATAATCGACTCACTCTCCGGAGTAGATATCGATACTCATACTAGAGTAGATCAACTCACAGTCGATACATCTGATGGTGAGATGTTAATTGAAGGTAGTAATATACTAGATGTTGATGTAGATGCCTCTTTCCTTGATAATACTATCTCGGCTAGAAATGTAATAATAGACACCCTACCTGGTACTGGAAATTTATTGATCCGTGGAGGTGGTAGAGTTGATGTTAATACTGAAACATATTTTGATAATCCAGTTGAGCTAGACAGGGTAACTATTGACACGACTGACGGTGAGTTTATAATAACGAACCCTTCTACAGGATTCTTTAATAGAAATAAGATGAGAGTAGAGGTACCACTGCTAGTGGAATCACTAACAGCTACTTCAGATTTATCACCTATATTAATAACTGGTAGCAACAATACGATATTCGATACAGAGGTGATTTTTAATCAACCAGTAACAATTAATAATCTTCTAGATATTCCAGGTGATATAACTGCTGGTAATATATCAATTTCCGGTACAGCGCTTCTGAGCCGCACCGAGATTGATACCAGTACAGGTACATTTGTAGTTACAGGTAGCAACTCGACCTCAATTAGAACAGATGCTGAATTCACACAGAATGTCCATATATTAGGAGATTTAAGAGTTGATGGTAATGCATATTTGAGTGCCGGTAGTGGTGGTAATATTAATATCGGTGATTCAGATAACGATAATATAATCTTTCATGCTGATGTTAACAGTAATGTACTACCCAACATAACTGATACGTACTCTCTAGGATCAACTAGTAAGAGATGGATGAGTGTTCATAGTTTATCCTGTTTGGTAGATTACTTAGCTGTTACACAGAACTTCGCATTAGAGGGTGACTTAGATGTAAACGGTACTACGACTTTAGATGAAGTAGTGATCGATACGACTGATGGAGAGTTTGTTGTAAGCGGATATAATAGATCACATATACACACCAACTTATCAACATACGATGGTATTTCTGCTTCTGGTGGACCGTGGAGGTTTGGTGACTTTGATGAGATAAAATACGCATCACCTGGTTATGTAAATTATGAAGGTATAGACAACTGGGATACAGGCGCTGTATTAAACCATCCATTTAGAGTAGATACACGCTCACTTTTTCAACAAGGATTAACAGCGTTCGGACCGGTACAAGTCGGAGAGCTTCCAGCTGGTGTCACAGATGAACTAACAGAACCTACATTTGAGGTACTAGGAAACATGCACCTAAGAGGTGGTAATCTGAAAATCACTAGTGATATCAGACATTTAGAGGACGAGGATACGTTAATTAGATTCTCACCGGATAAGATAGAACTTCGAGCCGGTGATGCACCTTTGTTAACTTTGGAGGAGAAGCCTGACTCTGTAGGAAACAATGCAGTACATATTGGTGCCACTGACCAGCCAGCGGACTTAACATTATATAAAGATTTAAGCGGCGAACAACCTGGTATTTTATATGACAGTACTGATGGTAGTGTTGAGATACACGGAAATGTTGGCATATTTGGAGCTAATGAATCATCGGAAATTATCGGGGATGGAATTGATGTTCACGGTAGCGTTAGGGTAACAGAGACGTTATCAGCAAGGAATTTAATAGTTGATTATATAACTGTACAGGAAAGTTCATATGGTAATATAGGTGGTCAAATAGGTGGTGCAGCAGAAATGAGCACATTGTCTGGTACTGCAGTATTTGGACATGTGACAACAGAGTGGGTGAATGGAGAAACACAGTCCTTTACTGGTACTGACATTGGTATCGAATTTGATCTCGAGAACGATGACCAAGGAGACATACAAAAATTATACTCATTCACATTTGAAGCAGTGTCGGCAGACGAGTTGAGAGGTGTTAAGGTAGGTGACACTCAATCAACAACATATCAATTTGTAGCCAAATGGGATCAATATTACACTCAAGCCTTTGTAAATGAGGTCGAGTATGGTATAATTCATACATCTGAACAGCCCTTTGTAGACGTCAAGTCTGTGGTATTATCCGCTCACGACGTACCAACAAACGAGAGAATTGTTAAGATAGTACTACAACCATCTGCTGACATTAAGTTTTGGGCTCATAATATATTAGTTCAAGATAAACCGCAGAGATTAGATACAGTAACTACAGCTGATTTTGACGTCAATGGAGGTTTGACTATTAACGGTCATACTTCTGCGGATGGTGACATCGTAGCTACTGGTGATGTGTATGTGAGTGGTGGATCTATTTTTGATAAAGATGTACACATAAGAGGTGATTTAAGAGTAGATGGTAATGCATATCTTAGTGCTGGGGCTAGTGGTATAATCAATGTAGGTGATAACGCTAATGACGGTGTAGTATTCAATGCAGATATTCACAGCTCATTCATTCCAGACGAGCATCAATTACATGATCTCGGAACAACCGGTGCAGAGTGGAAGAAGTTACATGTCAAGGATATATCAGCATCAAATAGCATTAATTGGAATGGTGGTAACTCTTTACAATCAAATAGTGTTTATTCGAGTGTTTGTGCTACTAGTGCGGAATGGGATTCAGTTTACTCGAGTGTGCGTACTACAAGTGCTAACTGGGACAACGTTTACACAGATGTTTCTGAAACGAGTGCTAACTGGGACAGTGTTTACACAGACGTTTCTGAAACGAGTGCGGAATGGGATTCAGTTTACTCGAGTGTATGTGCTACGAGCAGTGAATGGGATTCAGTTTACTCGAGCGTTTGTGCTACGAGCAGTGAATGGGATTCAGTTTACTCAAGCGTTCTATCAACGAGCGCTGAATGGGATAGCGTTTATACAGATGTTTCTGAAACGAGTGCGGAATGGGATAGCGTTTATACAGACGTATCCAATACTAGCGCTGAGTGGGATAGTGTTTATACAGACGTATCTGAAACAAGCGGAGATTGGAATAGCGTTTATACAGACGTATCTAATACTAGTGCTGAATGGAATTCAGTTTATTCAAGCGTTTGTGCCACAAGTAGTGAGTGGGATAGCGTTTATACAGATGTTTCTGAAACGAGTGCGGAATGGGATAGCGTTTATACAGACGTATCCAATACTAGCGCTGAATGGGATGGGGCGTATAGTTTCGTTAGTAGTGACAGTGCTACCAACAATACCGATTACAATCAAACACACTTTGTTAACGCTAGTGGTGACACGATTGTAGGAAGCTTATATATTACTGGAGACCTTAGAGTTGATGGCAATACATATCTAAGTGGTGGTACTGGTGGTGTTATTAATGTGGGAGACGACGCAGCTGATATCGTATCATTTAATGCGGATATCGGATCAAGTTTAACACCTGATATGCATGGTACATTCGATCTCGGATCAGCAACACAAGCCTGGAGAGACATACACACAACTGGGGATATAGTGTGGAACGGTGGTAGTTCGATCAATAGCAATAGTGTATATAGCTTTATCAATACAACCAGTGGAGACGAGGGGTATGCAACGTTATCTGCGTATAAGGATAATAGATATGTATTGAGACATGATCAGGTACCTGATTTAGCTATCACGAATGTATATCGTGTTTCTAATAGCTCGTTAGTAGGTACTCTGCAATCCAATATACATCGTGGAGATATTGTACTGGTTAACGACACCGAGGATAATATAATAGCAATCGCGGATCATCCTACAGGAGATTATAACTCTGATACTCATGAATATTTCGGGTATGAGAAGCTTTTTGCTCCAGGTAATATGGTTAGGTTTATCAATGGTAAGCAAGGACCTAGTGTAACGTTCACAACAGATGATTTTGATTTCTCTGCATCAACGAATAAGTTCGTGTTGCAGAGTGATATAGATACATGGAACAGTAACTATAATAGCGTAAATACAACGAGTGCTGAGTGGGATAGTGTTTATTCGAGTGTTGAGGCAGCAAGTGCTGGTTGGAACAACACACAATCCACTGTAGAACAATTGAGCGCAGCTTGGGAAGAGAGTGCTGACATTCAATTAGTAGCAGATGATGTTGCTGTGATGGGATCAGTGAGCGGAGATTGGAACCTAATACAATCCACTGTAGAACAATTAAGTGCTGAGTGGGAAGAGAGTGCTGACATTCAATTAGTAGCAGATGATGTTGCTGTGATGGGATCAGTGAGCGGTGATTGGAATAGTGTTTATACAGACGTATCTGAAACAAGCGGTGATTGGAATTCGGTTTATACAGACGTATCTGAAACAAGCGGAGATTGGAATAGTGTTTATACAGACGTATCTGAAACAAGCGGTGATTGGAATTCGGTTTATACTGACGTATCTGAAACAAGCGGTGATTGGGACAGTGTCCATTCAAGTGTATTATCTACAAGCGGAGACTGGAATTCAGTTTATACTGACGTATCTGAGACAAGCGGTGAGTGGAATTCAGTTTATTCGAGCGTCCTAACCACAAGTGGAGATTGGAACTCAGTACATGCAAGCGTTCTAGCTACAAGTGGAGATTGGAACTCAGTACATGCAAGTGTTTTGACGACAAGTGCTAATTGGGATAGTGTCCATGCAAGTGTTTTATCTACGAGTGCTAATTGGAATTCAGTTTACACAGACGTTTCTGAAACAAGCGGAGATTGGAATAGTGTTTATACAGACGTATCTGAAACAAGCGGTGATTGGGATTCAGTTTACTCAAGTGTACTTACGACAAGCGCTGATTGGAATTCAGTATACACAGACGTTTCTGAAACTAGCGCGGAATGGAATTCAGTATACACAGACGTTTCCGAGACGAGCGGAGATTGGAATTCAGTATACACAGACGTTTCCGAGACGAGCGGAGATTGGAATTCAGTATACACAGACGTTTCCGAGACAAGCGGAGATTGGAATAGTGTTTACACAGACGTTTCTGAAACTAGCGCGGAATGGAATTCGGTATACACAGACGTTTCTGAGACAAGTGGTGAGTGGGATTCAGTTTACTCGAGCGTTTGTGCTACTAGTGCTGAATGGGATAGTGTTTACAGTTATATTAATGTGGCTAGTGGTGATTACGGTATAGCGACTTTAGGATCTGATGGTAAGTTAGATGAAGCCTTGGTACCTAATCTTAGTATATCGGATGTATATGTAGTGACGTATGCATCTCAGGTTGAAGCTTTATGTAATGGGTCACTACAAGGTGATGTTAATATCGAGCGAGGAGATGTTATTATAGTAACAACTGATGAACACAGTCTAATATCACTTGTTGATAATCCAGGAGGTGTATATAATACAGGCTTCGATACATTCACAGGCTTTACAAAACTAGCAACAGCTACTGATTTTATAAAGACCATTAATGGTAAGCAGGGTTATAACGTAACTCTTAATCCAGACGATCTTGATGATTATCAAACCGCACATAAATTCACCACTCAAGAGCAGAAGGATAATTGGGATAGTACTTACAATAGTGTTTGTGCTACAAGTGCTGAATGGGATAGCGTTTATACAGACGTATCTGAAACTAGTGCTGAGTGGGATGGTGCATATAGCTTTACAAGTAGTGATAGTGCTACTAACAATACAGACTACAATCAAACACACTTTGTTAATGCTAGTGGTGACACGATCACTGGACTTCTTTCAGTAACTGGGTTAACAGATGTCAGAACATTAAGTGCTATTGATATTGGTGTGAGTGATAGTGTGAGTGTTTCTGGTAACGTACATATCCTGGGAGACTTGACAGTTGATGGTAACGCTTATTTGAGTGCAGGAGCGAGTGGTAGTATCAATGTAGGAGATTCAGCTGATGATAATGTAATATTTAATGCTGATATCAGTAGTGATTTACTTCCAGACATAACCAACACATACAACCTAGGATCTACATTACAGGAATGGAGTACTATTCATGTAGTATCTGCTTATGTGTTAGAACAAGAAATATATAATTTAAATGTAACAGGCACGACTAATCTATCTGGTAAATCGGATCAAGGGCCAGGTGTAATAATAACAGGTAATCCGACTGGGATATTTGATGAAAACGAACCGGGGTTTTTATATCGTAATGGAGATTATATGCTACCAGATGTTGATATCACTGGTGATGTAGTATTACATGGCAGTCTATCAGCTGACAATGCACATATATACTCATTAACGGCGAGTAACTTCATGGCAGAGTATCAGCGATTGGTAATCAATGATGGAGACTTAGAGCTTTGGAACGGTAATGTACGTCAACGTGGTGGAAATATATTAATCGAGAGTGATATAGGTCATATAGATGATGAGAATACATACATAAGATTTCAACAAGATCAAATAAAAATTGTTGCTCATGATTTGAACATGATTCAATTCAATGAATATCCTGTTGATGATGATATTATTATCATCGGTGATAGTGCGGATGCTGTAGACGTCAGGATACAAAATCCAACAGATTTAAATACGTTATTTATCAACGGTGATAACGCATACATCGGTATAGGTACAGACACGCCGGAATGTAAATTACATGTAATTGGTGGTATCAAGATTGAAGCAACCGACTACACTAAACCTGGACTTGATGTTTCCGAAACCGGTGCACTCTTATTACCTGTAGGTGATACATACGCTCGGTATGATGCTCCTGGATCAATTAGATGGAACAGTGAACTAGAACGATATGAAGGTTGGTGGCAAGACAAAGATGACACAGGTTACGGGTACTGGGTTAGCTTGAGTGATCTACAGGATGCGGATGGAGATTCTGGAGTATTAGTCAATCACGGTGGTGAAGACATAGACATGGTCACAATATTCACTGCTGGTTGTACTGCGATGACCGTTTATCCTGATCAAACAGTCGCGTTCGCTGGTGATATACAGTTTGATAATATAACGGTTTATGATAGTGATAGTGTGACAGGTCCATTATCAGCCACTAGTGAATTCATATATCTAAAGGTTAACGGTAAGGACCGAGCTATTAGATTATGGGAAACACCTGCTGATACTCGTGAAGATCTAGTAACACTACATGGTGAGAATATAACCGAATTAGGCGATGATTGTGGTCTTGGATTACTCGGAAATATACCAATGCAAACAATAAGTGCCCAAAACGTTCTAACTTCCCCACCAACACAATAAATATATACACATATGGCTAAGAACTTTACAGATTTTCAAGAAATGGTCGGATCCTTCATCCCATCCGGAGCGACACACCTAACTGGACTCACAACAACCGATACGACTACAGGAATGCATCTTGTTGGATATGAAAATGTTGAACCTCACGGCGAACGGCGGTTTACAGTTGAGAGTGTGTTATTAGCTGCTAGTGCCTATCACGTTGGTTTAGAGAATGTAGAGAATATATCTACAGCCGACTTGCTCAATGACACTACACTAACTGGAAATACATCCGCAGATAACCTGATGATCCTCGGTAACTTAATTGTTGAGGGTGACACAGTACAGTTAAATACAGAAAGTTTTGCTACTAGCGCTTTTGAAGTAGAGAACAGTGGAACTACAATTGCCTTCTTAGTACGACAAACCGGTACTCAGCCAATAGCTAGATTTTTAGATGACCAAGACTTAGTGCTTGATGTCGCAGATGGTGGTTGGGTTGGAATTGGTGTTGAAGGTCAACAAAATGTACCATTGACCATAGCTGGTAATGTTAGCGCTACTGGTGAGATTTATGTCGGTGGTGAGGTTGACGGAAGGCATGTATATGAAGACGGATTGAAACTTGATGATATACAGAACCATGCCGATGTTACATCATATATGTTAAGTTCAGTTAGTACTAGACTGACAGAGTTGTCTTTAGAGCCAGAGTATCAAGGTATAACAGTAGCGAAAGGCTTTGATCTATTAGAGGACGGTGACAACTTCAAGAAAGTACCAACTTTATCAAGCTCTGATATCACCTTCAGCAAGGAAAAGATTGTCAGTATAGAAGACAATGCAGACGTTACAGGAGACCACAGTCAAGACATAACTTATAACTTAGTACCAGACGGTCCTTGGACCGGTGATATAGATACCACATTCGTAAAAATAACTAGTGCTGAGAAGATTAGACTAACAACAGTACGTGGTGTATCCGCCGGTGCAGGAGCTTTGTATAATGGTGATGGAGGTCAAGCGGATATAGGACCTAATGATATAGTACAATCTTATCATCAGGAATATCCTGATTTTTGGAGTACAGCAAACGAGATTGAGTACAGAACAACAGTTGTTCCTCAAGCAAGCGCAGCTGTTAAGAATATCGGAGGTACTGATGAAGGATTAGCAGACGGACATGCAAATTTAAGCCATGTAACTGTTACAGACTCTTTAACGGCAGAAGACTTTACCGCCACCGGTGATGTCAAACTAGGATCAACAGTGAGTGTTGTGAGTGGAGGAGAATGGGTACAAGGACTGACCCAGGATTTTGATATTGGTGGTACGGTTTTAAGATTTATAGACGGGATATTAGTTGATAGTTGGGACAATACATGACCCAACTAAGTAGCTAGTATTGCCGTTATGTGGAAAGTGAAGCATAATGAGCGATAGAGAACCAGTATTAAAAAATTGTTTTAAAATAAAGCAAGGCCTGTGTGTAACGGGTGATGCAGCTGTATATGGTGCCGCATGGATTAGTTCGGACTTATCACTAGGCGCTAACCTGTACTTTGAGGATCCGAATGCTTTGCTGGAGGTACCTAGTGTAAATACAGTCGACTTATCAGCCTCTAAGATATATAGTAGTCGCGAAGAGTTAATTTCTGTACCCTTCGCACCAGACTATTTATACACACATCCAATTTCTGTAATTGATCGAATTGTTTTTGAGCGTGCAGTATTCATGGATAATGATATGTATGTTAGTGGTGAGTCAGTCTTCGCTAACACTATTGATGCATTATCTGGAGTGACATTACATAGTGAATTGAGCGTTGGGGGATCTTCGACGTTTACTAGCTCTGCTAGGTTTATCGATGATGTGTTAATGGAGAGTGATTTAGATGTAAGCGGTCATCTCTCTATCGCTGGCGGAATGACATTAAGTGGAGGATTGACAGTATTTGGTCCTATATCAGCAGTAAATGATTTATATGTAGATGGTAATGTGTGGTTTAAGGGTGATAATAACACAACTCTGTATATAGGCTCCGACGACTTAGATAATGTTGTGTTCGTCTCAGATGTAAGTAGTAACATACTCCCTGATAGTAACGATACATACGATCTAGGAAAGCCAGAGAGTGAGTGGCGATCACTCTATGTAGATGACATTAACGCAACTGGAGTGATCAATGCTATAGGCTGGTCACCAAAAGATGCTAATGCAGTGTCTTGGATAGACGCTAGTGATTTAAGCACTGTAGAGTATACAGTTAATACCTCCTGTATCTCTAGTGTAACAGACAGGATCGATCCTAATAGAAAATTGACTAACACCACAACATCCAGCCAACCAATGTCAAGTGTTATTAGTAATCGACACGCTATGGCGTTTGATGGTATTGATGATAACATGTATTATACTGATAGTCCGCTAGGATCAGTTGCGGTTAGTTCTAGCTTTGTAAATATTTTCATATTATACAGAATAGAAGACACATCAATCAACGGTGTGTTGTTTCAGAACAGCCAAAGACAAGGAGGAACAGCATTCCAGGCTCATGCCCCATGGGGAAGCGGAACATGTCTTTTTGACGCCGGTGGATCTTCCGGACATAACAGAGTAAAAAAGACAGATTGGGCAGAGAATGGTGAGGTCATGCTTGCTGGGTTTAGATCTGCCCGGGGTGGTCAAGCCAATCTACAGGAGATATGGAAGAATGGTGAATTGGTCGCCGGTGATAATTCCGGAGTGGATATTGCGTCAGGTGAATTTTTTAGTATAGGCGGAGTAGAGGGACCTCTAACAGATCAGTTTGCAACAATAGGTGAGGTTATAATAACAACTGATGAACTAACTGATGATATCAGATTAAAAATTGAAGGATACTTGGCACATAAATGGAATTGTGAGAGCCTGTTACCCGCTGATCATCCATACAAGGATAGATTTGTAATTGATGGAAATATTGAAGCCGCAGCTGTTGATGTCGATGGTAATATATCCGCTCGAGGTGACCTGACTACCGAAGGTACAATAATATACTCTGATGGTGTAGGCACAGATGTAGAGACATGGTCAAAAGATGATGTGATAGCAACCAGGAGTATACAAACAGCTGTAGAGAGTAATAGTGCTGTGTGGTTACAGGCAGCCGGTGTAAGCAATCAGCTACACACACTCACTAGAGGAGCGTTAGTATTATCAACTCCTGATAATGAACGAGAGTTTATAGCGATTGCAAGTGACAATCCAGCTGGTGATGCTATATGGAATGATGTGTCGTATGCTCACGCCATGGTGTTACCGTACAACACTAATGTTAAGCAAATAATACTCAGATCAACTGCGAGTCAAAACGCGGATATAATAGTAGGTATTCATACGAATAGTGGTATACAAAATACATCTACCCTAGAATATAAATATTTTGCCGAGCAGCCAATGGAAGAAGTATCCAATACATACACTTACAACAATCAACCTAAAATATATACATTTAATAACACAACATCTGCTCTTGCAGGTGAAACTCTAGGAGTTAGTATATCCGCATCAAAACCAATCGGGACAACTAATATATCAATAGTGCTCGCGTACAATTCATAAAAAAATTGAAACACTAGTGGATTCTATAGGGATTGAATAAGTATATTTAACAATCTCTTAAGAAAATGGCTAGAACTAAAATAGAATTATACAATCTGGATAAATATAGTCCGTATATACCAGCTCCTGTAATAGACAGAGTGGAGGGTGATGCAGATGAAATTATACTAAGCGCAGATGGATACGAGGATTCCGCAAGCAGTGGACTCCCCGGGTCTTTGACTATAAACGCATCAGGGGGTGTATGGACTGATACAAATTACATGGTTACATGCGAAACGTCTCATAAATATACTACTACTACTGAGTTAACACAAGAGACATTTCTCTCGTTTGATAAACAGGACTTTCGTAGTGCGATTATTGATATAACTATCCAGAAAGGTAACAACTTTACAACTAAGAGACTGACAGTCATACATAACAATAGCCTTGTGACAGTTCACGAGGGAACAAGTGTGAGTGTACCAGAGATCACGATATGGAATGAACAGATTTCCGGTAATATCAATGGTAACAATATAAACCTACATGTGTCAGGTTTAACAAGTAACAGTATAATTAGTTGTATATGTAAATATACGCTAGTCTAAAAAACACAGTTACAAATTAGTCTATGACTAAGAGGCTCATATTTAAGCAAACCGGAGTTATCACTAGAGTAACTATCCGTGCAGCTATAGAGCCAGAAAAGCACCCACCAAAAGGTAACGGTATTGATGGTGGTTATCCTAGAGTTTTAGACCTTGATATATGTACTGGATCAGATCACATAACATACAATAAAATTAACAACTGGTCTGTAACACAAGGAACTTTTGATCCATTTTCTCTGTTCGATGCTACTCTTAAGAGATTGGAGGCAGTGACCACAGAGGTAACCCAAGCCGGTGTGAGCTTTACATTAGACACATATAGTGTAAAGCTCGCCGGCAAGGGTTCAATTTCATTTACTGGCGGGAGCGAGGAGAACGGGTATAGTTGGTCAACAGGCAATTCAACAAATACTGAGATTATCGATAACGATGAAGTGACAGTAACTTTCACAGGTACTCCTCCAACTGGAATTTCTATCCAAATGCAGAATAATGTAGACGAGGTGCAATCAATAAGTATAACGCTTGAATCAACTGATGAGGAGGTGTTAGTCAATGGTGATTTTACAGATATTGAAGTACAGTTTTATGATATAGAGAGCTGGTACGGAGATGCTTATTCCGGAGTTATTCCTAGAGATACCCTAGGCTGGCTGCAGGGCTTCAATGACAGCATAATTTACACCATTTTTGAATAAATAAAATTATATGAAGTTAAAATGTTTAGTAACTGGAGGAGCGGGATTTATTGGAAGTCACTGCGTGGATAGACTTAAAGAACTCGGCCATGACGTTGTCGTAGTTGATAACGAATGTGCACCTGAGAATGACAATTTCTATTGGAGAGATGATACTGATAACCATAAAGTCAATATCATGGATTATGATGCATTGGCTCCCTTGTTCAAAGGAGTTGATTACGTGTTTCATTTCGCCGCTGAGAGTAGAATACAACCAAGTATCATAGATCCTAGATATGCCATCAATGTTAATGTCGTTGGCACCACGAATGTACTTCAAGCTTCAAGGGAGGCTAACGTCAAAAGGGTTATGTATTCAGGTACAAGTGCTAGTTACGGTCTAGCTAACACACCACCTTTAACAGAGGATATGCCAACTGATTGTTTGAATCCATACTCAGTCGGTAAAGTAGGTGGTGAAGAGGTGTGTAAGATGTACACTCGCTTGTTTGGAGTTGAAACCACACGATTCAGATACTTCAATGTTTACGGAGATCGTAGTCCTACAAAAGGTCAATATGCTCCCGTGATTGGATTGTTTTTTCAACAAAAGATTGCCAAGAAACCTATGACAGTTGTTGGAGATGGTGAGAGAAGAAGAGATTACACGCATGTGTCAGATATTGTTGAGGCGAACATACTAGCAGCAACATGCAAGAACATGCGCGCGGTAGGTGGATTGTTCAATTTAGGAAATGGTGTAAATTATAGTGTGTTAGATTTAGTCAAGATGATAGGCGGTCCTTACGAGCATATCAAAGACAGATTAGGTGAAGCGGATGCAACGTTAGCCGACAACACTAGAGCTAAAGAAATATTAGGTTGGGACCCCAAGATCGATCTACCGGAATGGATATACAATAACAAACCTGGGTGAGTGTAACCACAGGCAAGCTGTTCGATCAAGCTCATCCAGATCTATATAAGAAATGGGTGATAGGTGGCTTCGTTCAGGATCATAAATTCAATAGTGATCACTTTGAGTTTAAGTTTCAAGAGGATAAAAAAGGAATGTTAAGAGAGCCAAAGACAGTGATCAATCCTGATACAAATACTCTCGCTATATTGATTCATGGAGAGTTACGTTTAAACTTTGGCGAAGATGACATAATCTTACGTGATAGGGGTGATTATGTATGGTGGTCACCTGATGAACCTCACCTGTTCGAATACATTGAGGATAGTCTCGTAATAACTTTGAGATGGTATAAATAATTATATATGAGTAATAGTACGTATATTATGTTTGGTGATAGTCATTCACGTGCTTTCATGAGAACATTTAAAACGAACTGGTTCCGAGCTAGCTCCGCCCGGGGGTTATGTAATAAAGAATCTAGAACTAAAATCGGACCAAAGATTCACGACATGTTAAGTTCTATCAATGATGATACAAATGTTATTTTTTATTTCGGTAAGGTTGATTTAGATTTTATTATAAACTATAAATACAACTCACAGGACTCAAGTCTAGCTGAACTGAGTGAACACATAACAGAAACTGCTGATATGTATATTAACTACATAAAGAGTACTGGTATGAGAAATATTTTAGTATTTGAACCACCAGTTGTACATTTAAGTGAAGCAGACATGCTAACAACATTACGAATTGACGGTCATAGAAGTAATGCATCTAGCCATTTAACTGATAAAGATAAAGTAGAGTTACACCGTGTGGATATACATGAGAAAATGATCCCTCGAGAAGATCACATAACGTTATATGATTTGTTTAATACTCGACTGAAATCATTATGCTCATCGAACGGCTTCACGTTTGTTGAGATAAATAAATATTTTAAACAACCATCCGGAGAGTATATTGTACCATCTAGATATATTAAAGATACAACCGATCATCACCTACATGACAATTGTACTGAATTATTTTTAAAGTCTATGGAGACACTTGGATATATAATTGAGTGAGGTTACAATCATTTATATTCAACTGGCCCGGGCAGTCTGAAAACGTCAATAAAATATATAATGATATTGACGGTAGTGTTGTTATAAATAGTGGTGATACTGATATTGTTGACCGCTGTCATAACATAGGAGATCATTCATACTTCAGTGCTCAGTTCAAGAAGATGTTATCACTACATGACGGAACTAGCACAATACTACACATACAAGGTGACGCTAGATATTATGATTGGTCTAAACTGATAAAAGACGCTGGTCATTACATGTCAAGATATTCCGCTGGTATATATTACCCTGTTGTAAAAAATACATCATGGACTGCCGATAAAATGGCTGTGACAAAATCATCATCTCGTGATGACAATATAAGTTATGTTGCAGATGGTGATGAAACTGTATGGTTTATACATCCAGATGTAATCAATTATTTTAATGATCATAATTTAATAGACATATTACATGATAATAAGTATGGATTTGGATGGGACTTAATACTCTGCTCTATATGTCATCTAAAACAAATTCCAGTCATTAGAGATAGCAATCACATAATAGAACACCCTCGAAGCAAAGGATATGACTTTCATGAAGCATGGATAGAATTCAAGGATGTGATGAACCAACTCCCGGGAGATCTGAAGATAATTGCAGAAATGGTACATAACAACCACAAGATAGATGATCTTAAGAATCATGTTGATAAGTATTGTATATGAATGTTTCCGTAGTGTGTGCTGTTATGAATCGACCTTACAGGGTGATACCTTGTCTCCGTTCGTGGGTTGATTTGAAAATCGCTAATGATGTTGTTGTGGTAGACTGGTCATCCGATAAGCAGATCAATGATATAATAGCAGAAGAAGAATTCAATCACAGCAAATTAACTGTAGTCCGAGTAGACAATCAAGAAAAATTTAACTTCGGTAGAGCGTACAATATAGCAATTGATAGATGTGAGAGTGACATTGTCGTGAAGGTTGATATAGATTATATTTTAACAAATCAAGTCAAACTAACAGAAGTCGTGGATGGTATCAATTTTGATAAACAATTTCTACACGGAGGTGGTACCGGTGCTCATTACCTGGGCTTCAGTTGTTTTGACAAGACACATGGTGAGAGGTACAATGAAAATTTTAATGGATATGGATATGAAGATGGTGACCTGTACAAAAGATTTCAGAACATAGGTTTAGAAAAAATGATTATACCTGATATACGTGAGATATTTTATCATATACCTCATGACAACAGACTCAGAGTGCAAAATTTTGATGTTAAGGATATAGCGGAATCAACAAAAAATAATATGCAAATTGCAGACACCAATGATGAGTGATATAGAGTCAGAGGTAAAGTGGCGTATGGGTCGGTTGTATAGTGAGAGATTAGAGCTAAGAGACTTAATTGATGACAAGCAGGATTTAGAAGCAATGAAAGTGAAGCTATTGTATGAGTTAGATAATATTAGAAACAATAAAGAATTATTAAATGAGAAAAAGAGATTATCTGATGAGTTGGAGGAATGTAAGAACAACGAGACATTATTAAAGAGGAAGGATAAATTAACCGATCTTACAAATAATAGAAATAAACTTATACAAGAACTTGATAAGCATATAACTAACAAAGTGTTATTAAAGAGAAAGATCGAACTGACCGAATTGAAAAATAATAGAGACCAGCTCATACAAGAACTCAACAAACATAAAAATAATAGTACAATATTAAAGAAAAAGAATGAATTGATCAAATCAAGTGAAGAGAGAAATAATCTCATACAAGAACTCAACAAACATAAGAACAACGAGACATTATTAAAGAGGAAGGATAAATTAACTACCTCACTAGATGTAATGAAATATAATAAAGCATTACACACTATTGAAGCTAGTAACATAACTTTAGAACTAAAATCAATACAAGAACAATTATATCCACTAACATTAACAACGAAAATATCTGACCTTGATTACGTTCAAGCTGAACTAAAATCAATACAAGAACAACTAACACCATCATCATTAACAACGAAAATATCTGACCTTGATTACGTTCAAACTGAACTAAAATCAATACAAGAACAACTAACACCATCATCATTAACAACGAAAATAGCTGACCTTGATTACGTTCAAACTGAACTAAAATCAATACAAGAACAACTAACACCGGCAGAGACTCTGAATAAGCTAACAACTATACAACAGGAGATAGATAAAACCAATCATATAAGCGCTGAACTGAAGAGTATCCAAAACCGGTTAGACATGGCTCAAGGAACATATCGACACGTGACCATTCCTGGGGAATATGCTTTAGAACAACAGAAGACATGTCACGGTAGAGATAGCTACCCTAGAGAAGGCTTTTTATTTGACTTTATGATCAACAACAACATCGACACTCAGTTGATAATCGGAGGAGAACGCTCATTTGGATTTAATGGTGTGTTGTTTTCTCAAGCACGAACAATTGGAGATGATCAAGTGATATTATATCCGGATCATAACCTGTACCCAACACCAGCTGTTGATTTTCTGTTGAATAAAAATTTTAATCAAACTATTGAGTCTGTACCCTTTGAAGACAAACCTGATATAGCTGTATGGAGAGGTGGAGACACTGGTGGACAAGGCCCGGTACCAGGACAGGTTGAGTTGGGTCTGGATAAAGTTAAAATAAACAGACAGCATTTTGTTAATAAATTTAAGAATACAAAGTGTATAGACGCTGCTATAATTGATAGTGATATCGGCCCTAGTACGCCAGAGATCAAAGGAGATCCTAATTGGTTGATGCCACATGAACAGGCTAATAACTACAAATATATAATATCACTTGAGGGTAATGATGCTGGTAGTAATCCTAGATGGGTGTTCTCAACACAATGTGTAGTGTTCATGTCTGACAAACTGACATCCGAACTCACATGGCATTATCATCTGAAACCATGGGTCAATTATATTCCATTCAAACATGATCTTAGTGACCTGGAGAATAAGATAAAGTGGGCTAATGATAACATTGATGAATGTAAATCGATAGTCAAACGAGCTAATGAAATGCATGGACTGGTAACTGACGTGGAGCGTGAATATAAAATATTAACATTAATGTTCGATAGATACAAGACAAATATTAAATAATTATACATGAAATTTAGATTCGTTACCATCACCAATAAAGGATATTACCACTACACGCAGAACTGTATGGAAAGCTTAAAGGTATCTCCAAATGCTCCTCAGTTAGAATGTTATTTTACCGACAAACTCGGATATGATCAATATAAAGCCGATAATAATGTTCACTACATTGGCGACAAGTCTAGTGAGAATGAATGTGAGCATATTGAATTCCGTAAAGGTAATTGGATAAGTCTAGTTGGTAAGAAGATTAACGTAATCTCAAAAATACTTAAAACTGGTGATTGTGTAATTATTACCGATGGTGATATAGTATACAAGCATCCACAATGGTTCGACTACATCAAGGGAAGAATGACCAACCCGGAGGTAGAATTCATGTGTATGAATGATATGTTATCGGATGATGATCATAGCATGCTTTGCTCCGGATTTATGGTTTTGAAACCTACTGTAAATAACATGAAATTTTTTAATGATAATATTGATATCAGTGATCTTCCCGGTGATCAAGTGTATGTCAATAATATCAAGAGTGATTTAAAATATGAAATGCTACCGCTAGATAAGTTCCCTAACGGTCGGTTGCATCAAGCTGCGAGCGACCCACACACTCTTCATTACAATTTCATGATAGGTAAGACCAAGGAACAAAAAATGAAGAAGTCCGGAAACTGGTTGATATAATCACAATGAAGGCAATTCTAGTATCCGTAAAATACGATGACTACCTGTCACTCGCATTAAAATTCAACCAACATATATTCGAAGAGATAATTGTTGTCACTACTAACACTGACCACGATACAATCAAGGCGTGTGACGAGATTGATAATGTCCATTGTGTTCGTGTTGATGATAGTGAAGTAACCAAAGGAGGAGCAGTATTCAACAAGGGTCATCTCTTAAACTTCGCAGTGAAATATCTAGAGGATCAACAATACAAAGGATGGATATGTTCGACAGATGGTGATATAATGTTCTCATCTGGATTCGATAAAAAATTTGATGAAATAAAAGAACAAGTAGATTCCTATGGAGTTAATAGTAACCGAATTATATTCACAGCTCCTAGGTATTTTATGCCACAGAATATAGAGTGGGTAGAAAGTTTTATGAGTAATCCAGATGTATCGTCAACACGAGATGAATATGGAAACTATACAGGCGTTAAATATAAAGGACTAACTAGACTCCCAAATGAAGGTAAGGAGAGAATAGGACTAGGGTATTGTCAGATGTATTATATAGATACAGTCACACGAATCAAACCTCATCAAGCCGCGGAACATCCTTATTATTATCAAGCGAGTGACTTGAAATCAACTATGGGTCTCGACACAAAATTGATCGGAAATTTTAAATGCACCGCCACTCGTAAAACAACACCAACTAAACAACTTCTCGATGTTTCAAATGTTATGGACCAGAGTGGTAAGGGTGAAGTTAAGCCTGGCTTCAATATAGAGCTCACATTTCGAAACGAACATGTATTCTGTTGTCATTATGAATCTGATGACTTTTACTGTCTGCATATTGGTAGATCTTGGATCAACCAGAAGGGTAGAGTAAGTGCTAGAATTTCATGAATACCGAGTATATACCAGTACACATACCGTCAGTACCTATATATGATATCTTTAAAGACCCTAGAGGAAACATACATGTAATATCACCACCTCCGGCTGAAGACAGAGAGATTGACGAAGTGTTAGACATAAGACTTTATAGAGAAGGAACCAGTGATTTAAGGTTTGAACCTATACGATGTGCACACGGAAACACCCGGAGATATACTCTATATAATCATGACCTACATGTACAGACTACTGAGATTACATTAACTGTGGGAGGTAATAAAATTAAGACGAGAATAAACGTACCGCCAAAGTTTGAGAATGAGATAGTGATAACCACGCTATGTAAAGACAGACAAGAGTGGGTCACGACGTGGGCTAATTATCACTTCGATTTAGGAGTGGATAGGATAATATTATATGATAACTCTAAAAATAATAATCTTAGAGATTCACTAGCACCATTAATATCATCCGGAAAAGTGTTTTATATAAGATGGTCATATCCCTTCAAAACAAGTTCATTAAAAGCCACTGGAAGAAAACGAAACAGCTTATCATGTCAAACTACTTCTCAAAATCATTCGCTAAATCTTTTATCAAACTGTCGGATAGTAGGTAACTTAGATGTGGATGAGTTTATTAATCTACAAAAACATAAAAATGTTATGAGTTTTTTTGATGAGTATATAAGAAGAGAGGAATATTACATCCGCATCCCCAGCAGGACATTTTTTAATAGCTCAAACAAACCCTACACTGGTAAGAAGTTCTTCAAAATATTCGAGTGTAACAGGACTACAGAGACACATAATGGAAAGCTATTTATACACCCAAAATCAATACCCGTAATTTCTGTACATCTACTGACTGACAACAATGTGATCACCGAGGTGAATCCTATCACTGCTTACTTCAATCACTACATCTATCTCTCTAATACTAACATATCTAGACGAACACGCACTGATACAACAACCGATAACTCAATACTAAATATATAATATAAATGAACATCAATGAAATAGAAAAATCTCTCCGGGATAACACTCGCCACGAATACAGACTTGGTGATTATATCAAACAAATGATGTCTGGGGTATCTAATAAAAATGAAGAACTCAGACCACAATTACGTTCTCTGCGAGATAAACATAACGGAACAATGGGAGATGATCTACTATCATACGTACAGTCAAAAAATATAAAAGGAACAAAGAATGTTCGGCAAGCTATCTTAAATTTTTTTAGAAATGCAGCCAAGTCAATAGCTGACCCGCCATACATGACAATACATCTACGACTAGGGGATGTGCTTGACCCCATCGGTGGAATTAAATCACGAGGGGAAGTTCATGGGTATTTAACACCTCTGAGTATATATAGTGATATGATTCAAGACTTAAAGAAACTCAATCCAGACCATCACATAGAGATCCAAACCGGTATTCATAAGTTTGGTGCTACTGCGACTGCAAAGTATCTATATGAGTTGAATGAACTCCTTGATAATAACGGTTTAAAACCAACTGTCAATATCACAGATCCAGATACTGCGTTTCTCCGGTTGATCTCATCCAAAACATTGATATACTGCAAGGGTGGATATTCACAGATAGCAGCAGTAATTTGTCAGGAGATGGGAGGCGATGTGTTGTATGCTGAGGATCTTGACAAGCGTAACCACTTCCCATATGCTGGGGACATCAGTATATTTGATTGCCCTCACTTGTATAAATAACGCATATCTATAAGTAATACTGATGATCAACCACAAAGAGAAATTTATATATGTACATATACCAAAAACCGGTGGGCATAGTATTGATAAATACTTTATGTCACGTAATCTAGTTGATGATAAGTTGTGGCACTGTACTGCGCGTCAGCTACACGATCATCTAGGAGCAGATAAATGGTCCGAATACACAAGTTTCACTGTGGTACGCAATCCATGGGACCGGATGGTTTCTGAGTTTTGCTGGCAATCCGGAACAGGTGATAAACAAATAGCTACTCCATGGGGAAATAAAACAGCCACGTTCAAGGAATTTTTATTGATGGTAAAAGACTCTCCTACTGATCATCACAATCTTAATCAAGTGCGTCAATTCGACACATGGTACAGGACACAAGAAGTTAAGGACGGTCACCTGAACACACAAGCTAGTTTTGTGTTGAGCCCATCTGGTGAAAAACTAGTACAGCATATCATCCGCTTCGAACAACTGAGCGAAGAGTTTTTACAAATATTATCAAAACTAAATCTTCCCATAGAACCATTACCACACTTAAATAAATCCTCTCGGACGAAATATCAGGATTATTATGATCAAGAGAGTATAGATATTGTAGCTACTCGATTTAAAGATGATATCGAGTTGTTCAACTACAATTACTAGACATGATTAAAACTCCTTCTCTACCGGGTCATATTCGTGATTTCGTTCTGAAGTGGATATTATCAGACGATACAATACAACACTATGCTAAGCAACAAAACATATTTGTAAAACCACTGCAAATAGACAAATCGAAAAACTGTATTAGTAGTATTATAGCGAGGGATAATGGTAGATTGAAACTACCATCACCTACATTGTATGTCGGTTTCGAACCGTATATTGTAGGTTCACATCTAGACCCTGAACGTAATGGATTCTCCATACAGTCAGCTAGAGGTTCCGCTGGTGACATACCATTAGGTTTCGGATATGATCCTATTGAAGGTATAACATCAAGAACACAGCTCTTAGATAGAAATATATTAATAACAACTTGTGATAAACAAGAACATTGTCATTACTTACCTTTCATCTCGACACACCCTAGTATTATTGATAGTACTGAAAATATAAAGAAGCATAGTAACATAAACCGGAGATTTAAAGTAGGTTATATGAACAGAGTTAAATGTAATCGTAGAGAACAAATGTTTAATAATCTAGTGTATAGATTCGGAGTGAATCAGTGCCATGCTCTAGGTGAGAGGTGTGGTACATATCCAGAGACATTACAACCTAGTAACAATCCTCGATCAGGCCAAGATTGTTGGTATAATGATAAGCTACATCAACTATATTCAAACTATACATTCATGATAGCTATGGAGAATACAATTTCACCTGGATATATAACTGAGAAGATTTTAAACTCATTCATCGCTGGCGCGATTCCTATATATTATGGTACTGATGAAATCAAGGACGTATTTAACACTAAGGCTTTCATCCATGTAACTGACTACAAGTCAATCGAAGATTGTGCAGAATATATATCCAGTATGAATAATAAAGAAATCCTCCAGATGCAAAGTCAACATATATTCAAAAAACCACTACATGGCATGTTCAAAGAAACATCCGAGATGTATAGCAATATACGAAATGATATTATAAGTATGTGTAATCATGAGAGACCGTAATATCTTAATCAATTTTGCAGATCATGCATATCATAACAGCCAGGTACGTAATTCAACTTCCGGGTTGATGTACGGGTTTAACACCGTACATCAATACAATCCCCGGGATATTGATAAGGATTTTTATAACAAGAATAAAAAGATATTAGACCAACCCCGAGGTTGTGGGTATTGGTTGTGGAAGCCTTACTTTATATATAAAGAGTTAGTTGATCTATCTCCTGGGGATATATTATTTTACTCAGATTCCGGCTGTGACTTCATTAAAGACTTCACTCCGGTGATACGACATATTAGAGAGTCTGAACATGGTATATGCCCCTTCAAGCTTGCAGGAAAACATAAGGAGTTTATATTTACGAAAAGAGACTTATTTATTGAGACAGAAACCGATACAGAAGAGTATACACAAACACCTCAGATAATGGCATCATTCATAGGGATACGAAAAACAGATTTTACGGTTGACTTTTTTAAGAACTATCTACAGTACGCTCAAACCGAACAATTGATAACAGATTGTCCTAGTAAATCTAAAAATTACGATGGGTTTAAAGATCATAGACATGATCAATCAATCTTCAGTTTACTCTGCAAAAAACATAAAATACCAACTCTAGATGATCCTACACAATGGGGACTAAAGCATAAGGAGTCAAAACCCGGTTGTACATATATCTGGCATCGCCGGAATAATAATAGAATCAAGACAGAGATGAGAGACCTAGAAGGAATGAGAGTTCCGTTGATAGTAGGATGAACCGGAAATTAAGAATATATACCCCAATGAAGAAGGCGACCTCTGAGGAGAACGCACAGGTACTTCAACCCGGTATAAAAAACAGCAAACATTGTGAATCTGTAGACTTACCAGATCAGGTACGTACTTTAGATCACCCAGATGGTCCTTATGTAGAAAAATTGGCACCTCAAACACGAGGTACTCCAAAAGATATTGATCTCATGATACTACACGGATGCATGCAGCCAGATCAAGCAAAGGTATGGAGAGAACAATACCCTGATATACCTGCTATTGTCATGGATTATAAAGATGAACTCGAACTATATCACCCGGAACTTCGAGTGTTAGCTCACTTCAAGCGTAATATGGCTATAAGAAAATGGGGTAAACCGCTAGGAGTCAATGACTACAAACCACACAACGTTCATTTTTCACCATATTGTGTGCGTGAGGATATTGTAGCTGAGATGTCCCAGTATAAAAATACAGCAAGAGATAAGGATGTCTGTTGCTTTTTTGAGCCTAATGATGACAACTGGAGCAAGCACATTCCCATGCACTATGAACGTGGTGTAGGTTTACGATCTGTAATTGAGAATCATGTTGGTTGGTGTGGTACCCGCCGGCTAGTTGCATCAACATTACAGGCAGCTAAGAAGTGGTATGGTTGTGGATATGATATGCATATAGGTAAAACAGGTGGTGGCCAGACTGACGGTAGGAGATCACCACAACAGGACTATTGTCGATTAATGGCCACGACCAAGATAATAGTGACAGCGACTCCTGACGGATGGGAGGGTGACTATAGGTTGATGGAATCTATTAGCAGTGGTGCATTAGTATTACATAACCGAATGGCATTACCTCCAGCTGGATTAGTCGATGGTAAGCACTGGATAATATATGACGATCATCAGGATATGCTAGAGAAGGTATATTATTACAACACACATCCAGATCAAGCAAGAGTGATAGGAGAGCAGGGAAGAGATTACGTGATGAACAACCACAAACCAGAGCACCGAGTCGAGAGTTGGCTTCGAATTATAGGTTTGTTATGAAATTTGTAGGTATAACAGTTTGTGTTAATTATGCACCTATTTTGAGATTAGCCTTACAAGAAACAAGCCAAAGACTAGATCGCATTATCGTTGTAACCAAGAAAGATGATATTGACACAATAAAGGTTTGTGAGGGATACAATAATGTGGATACAGTCTTCTTTGATTTTAGCGTTGATGAGAGGTGGTTTGAGACACACATGAAGCGATTTAAAAATGGGGAGATGAACAATCCGCCTGATATGAGAAAGCAATATTGGTCTAAGCGTTTATCTGATGCTAATGTCAAGGGATTTAATAAAGGTGGAGGGTTGCGTTTAGGTCAGCAACATGTAGTAAAAAACTATCCAGGATCTGTACAAATCATTTTAGATTGTGATATAGTTCTCCCACCTGAATTCAAAACCGCGACGACTAGCATGGATTATATTAATGATGTTTTATATGTACCTAACGAGCGTCGTGATTACACATCATATACATTATACAAACAGCAAAAAACATTTAAGAACTACTCCACCGCTGGATGGGGATATTTTCAAATGTACAGACCGTCAATAGAATCTAACAGAGTGTTTTATGATGACTGGCCAGATGCAGCGAAGACTGATGTTTGGTTCCGTAACGATATATTAAAGGGTGATTTCAAAAAAAAGATAAAACTCAATACACATGTAGATCACTTAGGACAGGAAGGTGGCTCAATACATTTAACTAAATACAACTTCGACTTTAACTGAAATGATAGTATCACACAAACATAAATTTATATTCATTAAGACACACAAGACGTCAACACAGACGTTTATGAAGTTTATCAAACCACATCTAGGGACAGATGATGTTATGGCAGGTGATTCATCTAGTGACGTCAATGAGGATACGAAACTCAATGTAGATAAGAAATTTGAATCCACCGGCAAGAGTGCTCACGAGTATGTTGAAGTTTACGGAAACCATCTCCCGTGGTTTATGATCAAGGAAATAGTAGGTGATGATATATGGAGCAATTATACAAAGATCACTATTGAGAGAGATCCTTACGATAGACTAGTATCACTATTTCATTTCCTTAATAATATTCTCATAAAACCCGGTCTATTCCAGCCCAGCCCGGGTTATCGTTCTCAATTGAAAGGTCCAGAGATTAAAGACATGCTACAGAACAGTCTACTTGATCTATATCCAGAAGAGATACGAACCTATTTCGAGGAGCTTACACTCATGCAACTATCCTCACCGGTTATGAATCTCATGGATCATGATACGTATGGTCCGATTGGAGTCGAAAAAGAGAGATCATTATATAAGAACACCGCGCGTGATTTAAATCTCAGAATATATGAAGTCGATAATAGCCCGTTGATCATCAATAACAAGCTCGGACCTTTTCCTTATCTAAACACTTCTGATATATGCATTCGATTAGAACCTTTTCAGAAACATCAAGCTAGTGAAGGTCAATGTAGATTTCTCAACTATGGATATTACTACGATGGTGATCGATTGCAGGTCGACGAAGTTATAGATTTTAAGGATGTGGGTAACAATATAGGTGATACGTTTCAAAAATACGGAATCAATATTAAATGTGATGAGAGTTTATATAATGACAACAGCCAAAACACACACTACAGATCAACTACATCCAGTTATAGTACTGATTGGTGGTATGAAGGCCTTAAGGGTTTCATGATCAAGGAATTAATTAATGAGAAACTCATTACGCGCACCTAATTACATATAAATATATGTATATATGGAAGAAGAGATGATTGTCAATTTATGCACCTTTATGGGACGAAAGAATAATGTTAAGATATTACTTGTATACGTGGAAGAAGCGCTCAAGATAAATGCTATTGATAATTATTATATGATAGATATGACTCGTAATCATAAGGATCACGAATATATATTTAGCGAACAACAACGACTCAATGAATTATATCCAGAGCGAGTCCACGTTGTGAATAGGGAGATCCGGAGGAAACAGTTAGACGATAACACGGCTATGGACACAATCGGTAGTTGGGCACCATTCTATGAGTTCTGTAGTCAATTTAGTGACAATGATGTAATTATAAAGTGTGATGATGACACTACATACTTTGACGTAGAGACTATTAGAGCTGCAGCAGAGGTAAGATTTAAAAACAAACACCCGTTCCTGATGCATGGTAATACTATTAATAATGGTATATGTGCTTTTCATCAGCAACGCAAAGGGATATGGACGTTTGAAGGTAATGATGTACTAGACAATTACCCTACAAGTGGACTAACAGGTCCCTTGTTTTCTCACCCGGAAATTGCATGCGGGTGTCATGAACAGTTCACACGAGACTTAATAGCAGATGAGAGTAATATTAGTAAATATGCCTTAAACTCAAATCCATACTTCACAGCAAGAGTGAGTATTAATATGATATTCATGTTGGGAAGTGATAGAGACATTATCAGCAAGATTGACACGCAAGATGAGTATGTTAGTAGCAGTAAGATAGGACAACAAACAGACCGCCCTAACATGTTGATTGGTGATTTTACGTGCGCTCATCACACATACGGAGTTCAAGAACCAGTAATGGAGGAGTTAGGTACATACAAAATGTACAAGGAGTTGGCGGATAAATACTACAGTAACGACACAGTACGTACTAACAAGAGTATCACCCAACCAGAAGGACAATCACTGACACTCAAGTCTGATGATATATATTTGGCTAGATACTGGAGTGGTGAAAATAGTATAACTATCAAGAACAACAGGACTGATAAATATATCAATTTAGATTGGGTCAAGACAGAGAGAGTTAAGTTTATCGAGGATAAACCCGGGCAGAAAGAACGAGTAGGAACAGGAGTGTACTGGTATAAGGCAGAGTTGTCAGCTAGTGACAAGCCAATGGTATTTAATCTAGATGATAAAGAGAAAGGAAACCTACAAATACAGGATTGCACAGAGATATTTAAAACATCTCAACCAGGTAATAAGGCTGAACGGTTCATGACATTTCCTGTTAAGAAGTGGTTCCAACAGAACTATAAAAAACAATACGTCAAGATCAATAACATAGGTACAGATGAAGCACAGATAGAGACTCCTCATCACCCTGGATTCAATTTAGTTGCAGATGATCGTAATCCTGACAAGACTTTATACTTCTTTACAAACGGTGGAGAAGATACATGGACCGTAGAGGATCTGAGCAATACAAATAATCTAATCGTACCTATTTCAATTGATCGTGGTAATCAGGATGAGTGTGAGAATGACCCTACTACCGCCCGGGTTGTTAATGATGACAGTTTACCGGAGTGTAGGAATTTTAGAGAATTCTACTGGATGGTTAATGGGTATATTTGGGAAATGGTACCTCAAGGAGATAATGAATGTCATGTAAAGTTGATAGCAGATGATCTAGATGATTTGTATCTCTCCGGAGAAGCTTCCGGTAAAGTGAGGTTGAGTGCCAATAAGGATCTCTGGAAGTTAAGCACCGATAAGTTTTTAGTCCACAACTCGACAAAATTAAAGTTATCTATATCACCCACTGGAGTTGAGATTAACTTAACTGGAACTAAATTATCGTAATGAAAGTCGGAGTTATTGGAGCAGGATTCGTTGGAAACGCGATGAGTCAATTAAGCCCAGGAGTGGATATAATCGTATGGGACACTGACGAGAGCAAGAGGGTACCAGTTGACATAACATTCGAAGATTTTGTTAAACAGTCTGAAATAGTCTTTATAGCAGTACCTACACCGATGGATAAAGATGGTAGATGTCATACTGATATCGTTGAGAGTGTAGTTAGCGACGTACGTAGGATTGATAATGAACAGCACATAGTAATAAGATCAACAGTACCTCCTGGTACATGTGCTCGATTAGGTGTTAGTTTCATGCCAGAGTTCTTGACAGAGAGATATTGGAAGACTGATTTTATACGAACAACAAAGTGGATTATCGGTACAAATGATAATATACTATTCGAATTGATGACAACCATGTTCAAACTAGCGAAAGATCGAGGATGTATCGATAGCTGTGTGACTGAACAATACACACCTAGTGAAGCTGAGATGATGAAGTATACCGCTAATTGTTTTCTAGCGACCAAGATAAGCTTCTTCAATGAAGTTAGCGAGTTATGTGACACAATTGGTATTGATTATAATAATATCATCAAATTCTGTGGTGGTGATCCTCGAATTGGTAACAACCACACCCGCGTGCCTGGTCACGACGGAAAGAGAGGATATGGAGGTACATGCTTTCCAAAGGATATGAACGCATTAGCGCATGAGTTTGAAGCGAACGGTTTAGAGTCATATATAATAAAAGCATCAATCGAACGAAATGAACATCATGACCGGCCTGAACGCGATTGGAAGTCGGATAGTGGTAGAGCAGTAATTTAATAATGAAGGTAAATATATTTGGATGCGGGATGAGCGGCACAGTCGCGGCGATCTTATTTAAAGAACAAGGACATGATGTTGAGATATTTGAGACTAGGTCTCATGTTGCTGGCAATTGTTTTGATAAAAAGAATGAGGATGGTTGCACAGTACATGAGTATGGTTCGCATATCTTCCATACCAACGATAAAGAGGTATGGGACTTTTTAAACCGGTACACAAAATTTAACGACTATCAGCACCGTGTCAGAGCGAACACCAAGGAAGGATTATTGAGCATTCCATTCAGTAAAAAGACAGAACAAGAACTCGGACGTGATCTGTCACCTAAAGAGATACAAGAGTTGTTATTCCGTGATTATTCCGAACGTCATTGGGGCATACCATGGGAGGAATTACCCAAGAGTATAAGCGGCAGAGTACCTAACAAACGTGACAATTTCGACGACCGATACTTCACTGACACATATCAAGGTATACCAGAGAAAGGATATACTACCATGTTTAATAATATGTTAGATGGTATCAAGGTTAACGTTGGTGTAGATCGTGATTTACGCAAACGTATCAAAGGGGACCTTACAGTTTGGACCGGAAAGATATCTGAGTATTTCGACTTAGCATACGGTCATCTCCCTTATCGTTCCCTTAGATTTGAACACACACGCGTAAAACGAGACCCGATGTACACATGGGACAAAGGATCAGTTATTAACGAATGTAACACCAAGCCTTTCAACCGTACTATGGACAACAGTGTGTATCTCAAGGAGGATGTGACTCACACTATTCATACACGTGATCATCCAGAGGAATATCAACCAGGTGTCAATGATCCAATTTACCCAAAGACATTCGGAGAAGGTCCAGAGGTATATAAGAAATATTTACAAGCCGCCGAAGCAGATAAGAATACTATATTCTTAGGCCGATTAGCCACATACAGATACTTGGATATGTGGATGGCAGTAAAACAAGTTATAGCTAAACTTGAAACTAGTGATAAATTAAAACGATGAAATTGTTAATAACAGGTGGTACTGGTTTGGTAGGAACCGGAATTAAATCAATCGCAAGTGAATTTCCAGAGCTTGATATATCTTATATGTCTTCGAAGGATTGTAACTTGCTTGATTACGATCAAGTGTTGGAATATTTCTGGAACGAAGAACCAGAATGTATTATTCACTTGGCTGCAAATGTTGGTGGGTTGTACAAGAACATGAACCAAAAAGTGGAGATGTTTGATGATAATATTCAAATGAATCTCAACGTGATAAAAGCTGCATTCTCAAATGATATCAAGAACTTGATAGGTACTTTATCAACATGCATCTTTCCTGACAACACAACATATCCTATCAACGAGACCATGCTTCATGATGGAGCACCACACACATCAAATGACGCATATGCGTATGCAAAAAGAATGATCAAGGTTCAATGTGACGCATATAGCGCTCAGCATGATGTGAATTATTCGTGCATAATACCTACGAACATATACGGAGAAGGTGACAATTTCTCATTAGAGGATGGACATGTGATACCCGCATTGATCCACAAATGCTTTAACGCTGTTAAAAATGGTACTGATTTTGAAGTGTATGGTACAGGTAAGCCGTTGCGTCAGTTTATATACTCAAAGGACCTAGGTAGATTGATACTAAAATCAGTATACAAACTAATGCAAGAAAGTATAATACTGGCACCTCGTGAGGAAGTCGCGATTGGTGATGTGGCTCGTTACATCGCTAGAGCGTTTGACTACGAAGACCGTATGATATTCAATGATAGCTTTAGTGATGGTCAATACAAGAAGACAGCTGATAACTCCAAACTAATGGAGTTGTTCCCGGATTTTGAATTTATGAAAATCGAGGAAGGTATAGCTGAGACCGTTAAGTATTTCAAACATGAGTACCCAAATTTAAGACTATGAATAACAACACAGATGAATCTATCCGCCCATGGGGTAACTACGAGATCTTACTAGATACAGACTACTGTAAGGTTAAGAGAATTTATGTAAAGCCTGGTCAACGATTGAGTTACCAGTACCATCACAAGAGACAAGAAGCATGGACTGTGGTTAGTGGTGTGGCACGTATAACAATCGACGACGAGACTAATGACTACAAACCAGGCGAGACTGTGCTGATTCCATTAGGAGCAAAGCATCGGATGGCCAATCCAGAAACTGATGAGATGATGATACTTGTTGAGGTACAGACAGGTACGTATTTTGGTGAGGATGATATTGTCCGTGTGCAGGACGATTACAACAGATAATTTTATGAAAATAGCACTTATAACAGGAGTCAATGGACAAGACGGCTCTTATCTAGCAGAATTATTATTAGATAAGGGTTATGATGTGTGGGGAGTAGCAAGACGCGCATCAGATATAAACACACAACGCATAGAACATCTTTACTCGAACAAGAAATTGTTTCTCAGATACGGTGACATGACTGATGGTATCAATCTTGTCAACATATTGTATGAAATAAAAACTACATATCCAGATATGAACCGGTTAGAGATATACAATCTAGCTGCTATGAGCCACGTCAAGGTGAGTTTTGACATGCCTGAGTATACAGCGAACGCTGACGGTACTGGTGTGCTAAGATTGTTAGAGGCTGTGAGGTCTACCGGACTGATGGATGTCACAAGATTTTATCAAGCAGCTACATCAGAACTATACGGACTGGTTCAAGAGGTACCTCAAAAAGAAACCACGCCATTTTATCCTAGATCTCCTTATGGTGTTGCTAAACTGTATGGATATTGGATAACCAAAAATTACAGAGAGTCATACGACATGTTCGCCGCTAATGGTATTTTATTCAATCATGAGAGTCCCAGAAGAGGTCCAACATTTGTGACTCGTAAGGTCACTAGAGGGTTGAACATGATATTGACTGGTGAGCGTGATAAGTTAGTGATGGGTAATATTGATGCCAAGCGAGACTGGGGGCATGCTAAGGATTATGTTGAAGGCATGTGGCGTATATTACAAGCTGACAAACCAGATGATTATGTGCTGTCAACTAATGAATTTCATTCAGTTAGAGAGTTTATCGAGAAAAGCTTCTCTATGAGAGGTTTTGACATTCGATGGAAAGGCACTGGAGTAGATGAGATCGGGTATGATTATAATAACGGTAGAGAGTTGATACATATCTCAGATAAATACTTTCGACCAGCTGAAGTTGAAGAACTGTTAGGAGACTCAACAAAAGCCAGAACAGAACTAGGTTGGGAGCCTCAATATTCATTTGATCAACTAGTAAAAGAGATGGTCGATCATGATTGCCCACCGAATAATACTGATTAAGTTTCAAGTTGCTATATATTCTGAATGAATGTCATAAATAATTATGTAAGTTATGACATTTGAGCACACAAATTTAGACGAATTAAAAGGTAAATTCGAAGACGGGGACAGGCCTATAGGTGAAGATTTTGCAAGGCTATTAGATAGCTGCCACAATACCCTACAGGATACCGACGTTGGTATAACCAGGACATTAACTGTAAGTGGAGAGACATCATTTAATAGTAGTGTGGGTATATCATCTAGTTTATCAGTCGGAGGCGCGTTAGGAGTAACCGGTTCGACTGTTCTGCACAGTACATTAGGTGTATCTGATACGGTTAGTTTCAATGGAGCATTAGGTGTGGTTGGAGCAGTTGGGTTTGGATCAACACTATCAGTATCAGGCCCAGTTAATTTAAGTAACTCGCTTGTGGTGAGTGGATCCACTAGTCTACATGACGGTTTAGCAGTAATTGGGGCAACTCTTCTACGTGATTCACTAGATGTATTAAGTGATACTAGGATTATATCTTTAACAGCCTCAGGTAGTACAGTACTAACAGACACATTATCAGTCACAAAAGGTGTTGTACTTCAGGATACAGTAGATATAGCAGGACACACGGCTATCAATGCTCCGTTAGACGTATTGGGGCTTACTGAGCTTAGTGGTACTACAATCAACGGGACACTACAAACCAAAGGATTCGCGACGTTTGACAGTAATGTTCATATCAAAGGTAACTTACGTGTTGATGGAAACGCATATCTGAGCGCCGGCAGTGGTGGTAATATACATGTAGGTGATACAGATGAGGATAATCTTATATTCAATGCTGATATTGCGAGTGATGTTAACTTGGATTCAGACAAAACGTACGATTTAGGTTCAACTACCAAACGATGGAAGAATGTTTATGTAGCTGATATTGATGTTGATGGTCTAGTTGATGGTAGAGATATTTCAGATGATGGTCAAAAACTAGATAGTGTCAGCAGTACAGTTGACACAGGTAGTGCAAATTGGACTGATACATACACTAACGTTTCATCTTTTAGTGCCAATCGTGATAGTGTTTATTCTAGTGTCAACAACACCAGCGCTCAATGGAACTCAGTATATACAGATGTTAGTGACACCAGCGCTCAATGGAACTCAGTATACACAGATGTTAGTGACACCAGCGCTCAATGGAACTCAGTATACACAGATGTATCAGAAACAAGTGGAACATGGAATGATGTTCATACGAACGTTAATGTTAATAGTGCTAATTGGGATGAATTATACACCACCGCTCAAGCTAATAGTTCAGCTTGGTATGCAGACACAATAGCTGAACTTACTGATGTTGATGTGACCGGAGCATTAAATGACTCGATATTAGTGTACAGTAGCAGTATCGACAAATGGGTTGTCACAACACAATCGGATAACGATCTCAGAGCCACCGCCACCTTAGAAGCAATCACGCATAACGGAAGCAACATCGATCTAGATAATAAAACATTAATTCTAACTGATAATGATCGAACGATAGCAGCACGTACTGTGACGTTCACAACATCTGCTGCTTTGGTTACTGGTACATATGTTGAGGTGGATGATTCATCATATGTATATGGTGTATCCGGGTTGGATCGGAGCAATTTAAACGGGATAGCAGAGATAACAACAAATGTTATCGAGCTTGCTAGGATCAATGGTGATATAAGTATCGCAGCTAGCGTCACTGATGCTAAGATCAGATTAACACAACTGACCGGAGGACCAGGAGGCAACACTGAGATCGCTGGTACTGCTACCGGTAATACCAATGACGCGCTCTTCCATGGAGTAGACGGCACGAACAATCACAACCCAAAATTCACCGGAGGAGAGTCTGTAGATAATTTTGAATCACTAAACGACACACCTGGTAGTTACGCTGGTAATGCTGGTAATTTCGTCAAAGTCAACACCGGTGAGGACGCGCTAGAATTTATATCACACCCGACAGATGAATGGGATTCAGTTTATAGTTTCGTGAATGGTGATAGTGCCACCAACAATACTGATTATAATCAGACAGTATTTCTCAAGCTTAGTGGTGATGTGATGACCGGTGGATTGACAGTACAAGGTGATATATCTGCTACTGGTGATATCTATCTATCCAACGATAGTTTAAACTTCGCTGATGGCGAAACATTTTCTAGTACTGATAGTGTCAATGTGAAGGGTACGTATGCTAGTGTTACAGCCACTAGTGGTGAGTGGGATAGCGTTTATGCTAGCGTTACAGCCACGAGTGGTGAGTGGGATTCAGTATATTCAAGCGTATCATCTACAAGTGCTAATTGGGATTCTGTTTACTCTAGCGTTACAGCTACAAGCGGTGAATGGGATTCAGTTTACACAGATGTATCCGAAACAAGTGGTGAGTGGGATTCAGTATACTCAAGTGTTACTGCTACAAGTGGTGAGTGGGATAGCGTTTATACAGACGTATCCGAAACAAGTGGTGAGTGGGATAGCGTTTATGCTAGCGTTTCATCTACAAGTGGTGAGTGGGATAGCGTTTATACAGACGTATCCGAAACAAGTGGTGAGTGGGATAGCGTTTATACAGACGTATCTAATACAAGTGGTGAATGGAATTCGGTTTATAGTTATATCAACACAGCATCTGGTTTCGGTCTAGCTACTGTAGACGCTCAAGGTAAATTGTTAACAACACAGATACCAGAGCTTAGTATAACTCGCGTACATGCGGTTACCAGTCCATCAGAAGTCGCTGTGTTAAACCCCGGGAATGGTATTCAATCAGGAGACGTTGTTGTCGTATCATCTACACATGATAACCTAATAGCAGTAGTTGATTCACCTACAGGTACATATACGAGTGGTACAGGAGATTACGTAGGGTATGCTAAGCTAGCTCTACCGGATGGCTTAGTACAGACTGTTAATGGTAAGCAGGGTCCTAGCGTTGTTCTTAACTCAGATGATTTTGATGATGCAGTCACTGCACATAAGTTCGTGTCAGCTGTTGATAAGACAAAATGGAATTTAAATAACACAACAGTGCATGCTAACAGCGGTTCTTGGATAGGTGGTAACAGTGTTTACAATAGCGTGCTTGCCACAAGTGCTGATTGGAACAGTGTTCATGCAAGTGTCTTAGCTAACAGCGGTTCTTGGATAGGTGGTAACAGCGTTTACAATAGCGTGCTTGCCACAAGTGCTGATTGGAATAACGTTCATGCAAGTGTCTTAGCTACGAGCGCTGAATGGGATAGCACACATACATCAGTTTTAGATACAAGTGCTAATTGGGATAATGTCTATACGGACGTATCTAATACAAGTGCTAAATGGAATGATGTTTACAGTTTTGTTAATAGTGATAGCGCTACCAACAATACAGATTATAACCAGACACACTTTGTTAATGCTAGTGGAGATACAATAACCGGTAAGTTGGAGATTGAATCTAGCGAACTAGAGGTAGGTGGTAATATAACAATGGCGGGAGATTTAATACACCAAGATGATACAGGTACTAAGATATCATTTAATACAGATATAATAACACTAGAAGCAAATGGACAGGAATTCATAACCATAGACGGTACTGCTCCAACACCTGATACAGTTATTATTAATGAAGCTGCGACTACACCAGTGAATTTCATAATTAAAACTCCAAGCAATCACCCAGCATTGTACTTTAGAGGTAGTGATGGTTCTCTAGGTCTAGGAACTTCCTCCATGAATGTTAAGTTAGCAGTAGTGGGTGGTATATCCGCTAGTGAGGGTATTGAGATAGAGGAGCATGCTACTATAAAAGGGAACACTACACTAAGTGGTAGTGTTGATGTAAAGAGTACACTAACCGGTGTTAGTGCTGAGTTTACCGGTAGTTTATCCACCACCGGTGAGATGATCAGTGCTGGTGTTCCTCTACATGAGATATTCTCAACGGACGTGGATATATGGAACGACTTGACTGTACATGGTAGTATAAGTGCTACTGAAAGTTTATCAGCTACAGATATAGTAGCGAAAACCGGTTATCATACTTTAACTGGAGCCGATGTAAAAGTCACAGGAATTACACAAGATATTAACATTGGTGGTCATGTATTACATATAGTGAATGGATTAATTGTTGAGGTGACTGATGAGTAGTTGCGATGACGGTGGTCCACACACACCACCTCCTGTAAAGCCATTACATGAATTTTACAGCTCTAATTTAAATCCTAAAGTAACGACCTATGAGAAGCTAGCGACTCGTATTGCGTATACATTAGGTTACCCGCAAATCAATATAGAAGCTCATCAGAATCAAGTGTTTGAGAACATTAGTATCGCGATTGAGATGTTCAGTAAGTTTGCCGGATACACCGAAGAGTATTTAACATTCCATTCTAGCTTGTATGAGCCGGGTAAAGGACTTCGGATGGATGTACTGATGACAGCGACAGAACAGTTGGCTGGATCTTATGAAGCTAATCCAAATGAAACGACTCTCGACAAATCGTTATATGAGATTGGTAGTAGTATTATAGGTGGTGGTCCGATTGATATGGCTGTAAATTATAAAGGATATTCAGATGGAGAGTCAAAATGGGAAGGTACCAAGACACGAAAATCTCATGGATCGCGTGCTAGTAGCCGCCCTGATGAATCTCAACGTGATCAATTAAACGAAAAACTAGCCAAACCACTCCCTAACATGAAGGGGTATGATTATCTAACTGATAGTTACAGGAAGGTTATAGATATTTTCGCATTTGAAGAAGGTACATCTACTGGTATCAACACTCTATTCACAATAGAACAAACATTAGCACAACAGACATACTTTAGTTATGCGTTAGGAAAGTACGGGTTTGATTTAGTAAGCTGGTACACAATGAAGAATTGGTTAGAAGACAGAAGAAAAATGCTATCACAAGACTACTATTGCAGATTTGATGACAGAAAACAAACACTCTACTTGACACCCGAACCTAACAGAGGTAACAGACGCACACAGTTCTACGGTCTTATAGGAGCATACGTTGAGCGACCTGTATGTGAATTAGTATCTGAAGCATGGGTATATCAATATGCATTGGCGTTAACTAAAATAGTGATCGCTCGAGTGCGTGGTAAATATTCCGGTACGAATTTATTCGGTGGTGGTTCTCCTAATTACAATGAATTGTTAAGTGAAGGTAATACTGACAAGAAGGAGCTCGAGACCAAGTTGTATGAAGGGGTTCCTGGATTCGGTGATGGTGAACCTCCGATGTTCTTCGTAGGGTGAAGAAGAAACCTTACAAGAAATTTACTAAATTTCGACAAGGCATATACAAACCAGTTCACAGCGAGAAGTACGACGGTTCAAAATACCCTAGATATCTAAGCAGCTGGGAATTAAAGTTTTTTAAATGGTGCGATATAAACCCTACAGTATTGAAATGGTCCAGTGAGTCGGTATGTGTACCTTATATATCACCAGTAGACGGTAAGATGCATCGGTACTTTGTTGATAATGTGGTACATATACAAGAAGGAGCAAAGGTTGTTAAATATCTAATAGAGATAAAGCCATACAAACAAACAAAGCCACCTGTAACAACCGGCAAGAAAAAACGAACCACGTTAGTACATGAGGCTGCTACATGGGGTGTCAATCAAGCTAAATGGCAGGCAGCAATGAAGTGGGCTGATAAAAACGGCTACATCTTCCAACTAGTGACTGAGAAAGATTTTACATTATTCTCTAGATAGTAGTAGAATTTCTAGTTTTAGAGATAAGTAATTAGAATCATATGCACGCTAACCTATTAATAGAGACAACAGATCCAAGTGATTTTGAATACATTATTGAAGAACGTAATGCTAAAGGTGATCAGAATGTTTATATCAAAGGACCTTACGCAATGGCAGGAGCTTCTAATAAAAATGGCAGAATATACTGCGAGAAGGAGATGGCTAAAGAGGTTAAAAGGTATACAGAGCAGATGATCGACACTAAAAGAGCTTTAGGTGAGTTGAACCATCCAACTAGTGCTGATGTCGATCTAGAGAGAGCATGTCATATGGTGACTGAGTTAAATGCATGTCCTCACAATAGAGGTGTATACATCGGAAAGTCCAAGGTATTAAGCACACCGACCGGGGCAATCGTCAAGTCTTTAATCAATGATGGATGCAGTGTAGGAATGAGCACAAGGAGTCTGGGTAAGTTGGTTCAATCTGAAGACAATTCTGGAGAGAATCACGTACAAGACATGCGCTTAGTAGCTATCGATTGTGTTGCAGATCCTAGTTTTGGAGAAGCGTTTGTTAATGGTATTCTAGAAAGCAAACAATTTATTCTCAACCAGTCTGGTATGTACGTGGAAGCGTACGATAAATTTGAAAAAGGATTAGCTAACATGCCGAAGAATGATGTACAGGATTATTTAAAGAACAATATTTTAACGTTTATTGAATCAATCAAACAAAAACTATAATGACCAGACCTAACAACAACCCAAATGAACGCCAACCAGTCATGAAATTTATCAGCGATATTGGCAATAAAAACTACGCAGCTGCGAAGGATTCACTCAAGGTGGCGATAGAAAAAAAGCTATTTAACAAGATAAATGCTAACAAAAACATAAATATATTTAGAGATGAGTGAAAAACAAATTAATAACCAACTTAAAGATCTAGGCGACGGAATCCTCACAGAGGAAACTCTAGCAGAACTAGAAACATCATTCCATGAATCAGTAGACGAGTTAGCTCAATTACGTGTTGAGAAAGCACTAGTTGAACAAGACGAAGAACATGCTGTTAAACTCGAGAAGCTTTTAGAAGCTATCGATAGTGATCACACTAACAAACTTCAAAAGGTTGTAGAGGCTATCGACAAAAATCACTCAGAAAAATTAGTCGCTCTCGTAGAGAAGTTCAAAACGGAAATTGATGGAGACGCTAAAGTGTTTAAAGAAGGCTTAGTAGACAACATCAGCAACTACTTAGACTTGTATGTTGAAGAGACTTTACCAGTAGCAGACATTCAAGAGGCTATTAAGAATAAACATGCAGTAACAGTATTAGAAGGATTAAGAAAAGCATTATCAGTTGACAATGCGCTTTCAAATGAGTCAGTACGGGAAGCTGTTATGGACGGTAAACGTCAAATCGATGAGGCTTCTACTACAGCAATCAAGTTAGCTGAAGAGAACAAAGTTTTAAAAGAAAACTTAAGTGCTCAACGTGCTGAATTAGCACTGGACAAGCTCACAGAAGGTCTACCTGCTAGCAAAAGACGTCACATGTACAAAGTACTTGAAGGCAAGTCCGCACAATTTATTAACGAGAACTTCCAATACACATTGGACATGTTCGAGAAAAATGAAAAATCTAAACTAACCGATCTCAAGGCAGAAGCCACTAGTGGCAAGAGAGTCATCGATCGTCCAGTTTCAAAGCAAGCACCTGTTATTAAAGAGAGTGTTGAATCCCAAATCGAGCAAGTAGAACCTGACAACAAACAAGACGGTCATCTATTTAACAATTATATGGGTGAGCTTAAGAAATGGTAACATCAATTTTAAATGAGGCTTCACAGCCTGAGTATGTAAGGAAATTAATAATATGTCACAGGTAAAACCCGCACAATCATATATTGATGAGGAAAGAGCTGGAACACTTCTTGAGAAGTGGGCACCAGTTTTGGATTACACATCCGATAACGTTAAACCTATCACCGATGATCATTCTCGTTTGAACACCGCTATTCTCTTGGAAAACCAAGAGTCATGGTGCTTGAAAGAAAATTCAGCTGGTGGTGGAGCAGGCGGAGTCTTCGGATCTGCTGGAAGCATGGGTCAAGGAGGCGCAATGACGCCTGCTCAAGACTTTTACGCTACTGGCGATGCACGTCTTCCAAAAATTCTCATCCCAATGATTCGTCGTACATTCCCTGAACTAATTACTAATGAGATCGTAGGCGTCCAACCTATGAGTGGTCCAGTAGGGCTTGCTTTTGCAATGCGTTACAAATACGAAAATGAATCTTTGGGTTCAACAGGTATTGACGGACACACTAATGGGTCAACAACTACTGGTAAAAACGGCCAACCTCGTACAGCAGGAAATGCTCCTGATAACGAAGCCGGATACCAGAAGTTAGACACACGTTTCACAGGTGCATCTTCTGCTGCTTTAAGTGGAGACGCTGGACTCGGAATCGACTTTGTCGATAACGATGCTGGTATCGCTGCTAAACTAGCTGATTATGAACTTACTGGTAACATCCCACAGATGGTAGTCTCTTTTGAGAAGACCGCTGTTGAGGCTGGAACTCGTAGGCTCGCTGCACGTTGGAGCGTAGAGCTTGAACAAGACCTCAAGAACATGAATGGTATTGATATCGATACTGAATTAACAAACGCTATGTCGTATGAAATTCAGGCCGAAATTGACCGTGAAATGCTCATGAGAATGGTTCAAGTCGCCGCCAATGCTGGAAGTGGAAAAGGTGTTAGCACCTGGTCCCCCGCTAGTGCTGACGGACGTTGGATGGCTGAACGTAATCGTGATCTTTACGCCAAAATTATCGTAGAAGCAAATCGTATTGCTATTCGTAATCGCCGTGGAGCAGCTAACTTTTTAGTTGCTACTCCTCGCGTTTGCGCTATCTTGGAAATGCTCCCTGAATTTCAGTGGATGCAAGTTCAAGGTAATGTCAATACCCAACCCGTTGGAATTGCTCGCGTCGGTAACTTAGGTGGAAGATTTAACGTTTACCGCGATACACGCACAGAAGCTCAATACGAAGACGGACAAAGGTCCGGCGGACGTATGGAGTATATTCTTTTAGGCTATAAAGGACCTGAGTTTTACGACACAGGAATCATTTATTGCCCATACATCCCAGTGATGGTACAAAGAACTGTAGGTCCTAATGATTTTGCTCCACGTGTTGGACTGCTCACCCGTTATGGTGTAGTAGACAATATCTTCGGTGCAGATCTTTATTACCACGTTATCGTAATCAAGAATCTCGGTGATTCGTTCACACCCGGCACTCAGTCGGTGTACTTCGGATAAATCATTTAAGATGTTTTAGAAGCCGTTGAAATGATACACACGGCAAGAAGTTTTTAACTCACGGTCTACCGATTGATTTCGGTAGACCGTTTTTTTGTGTATATACGGACAGACAAAAAAGGCCGCCCTGTGTAGAGCGACCTTGTTAGTTTAGTTAGGGTTAAATTGTATTATTGTTTGCTTGTCTTGACGTGAGGTATCTTCACGTCAATCAAAGCAGGGCATGCCCAATCAATTGAGCTCTTATCATTAGCACGAACAGGATTGATATCAATACCACCTCGACGAGCATACAGACAGGTTACCACGAGCTTCTCCGGAGACAATATATCATGTAGACGTTTGTATATTGTCTCACATATCTCTTCATGAAAGTGACATTCATCCCTAAACGAAATGATATACTTGAGCATGCTCTCAGGTGTCACGTGGTTCTGTCCTTTGATAGCAATCCATACATCACCCCAATCTGGTTGACTTGTGACACGACAATTACTCTTGAGCAAACCACTATGAAACTTAGACCAGCTAGTGACAATACCACCCTCTGGTAGATCTTCTAGTTCTAACAAGTCTGGTGTCTCCGTGTATGTTTCCACATTCATATCGGTTAGTAATTGAGGATCTAACACTTCCTCTAATGTCGTGTATCCTTTCCTGCTGAACAAAGGATCTCCACTAGCTTTGATATTAGATGGTATCACGTGTACCTCTACATGAGTCTCTAGCAACTTGCTCAAATCATCTGATGCATGTAAAGAGATAAACTCTAACACGCTTTCTTGACTGTTTCCGCATTTGAACATGTTGAAACTATTGAAATACAACTTGATACTCTTGCTCTCAACAATGTACTTACTATCACACGGATACACGATTTTAGCCACCCCAGCAACAGGTAACCCACCATTAGTCAACCCACTCACTTCATATGCATTCCATGTATCATATCCCACGAACGGTAGATCATCATCACTGATATCTAGATGCTTTCTATTGTTACTTCTAGGTTCTCTGACCAATAAATTACTATCGTATTGGTCCTTGTATTGAGATGTTTGTCCTAAATGAACTGATATATTACTATTGTCTAATTTTGTCATTTTATGTGCTTTAAAATTGTTTCCATCCTCTCTTCTACAGATCCACTTAACTTAACTATTCTATCCCTCCATGAATTCACACCTGGTAAGCTAACCGGAGATGTGAGAATCTCGTTGTATATATCTAGTATATTGTTACGAAACTGCATGTCAGTGCTCCTCACACCATCATCCTCGAATGGTATCTCATCAGGACATGTATAGAATATAACATCTAACTTGTTACCTAGAAACGATAGCATGTTCCGCGAGAACTCTCTCACCCAGGTTTCTACTAATCCTTGATCTGATAACCATTTTGTATACACATAGCCATCCAATATACATCTATCGAGAATGACATTACCTGTCATACAGTGATTGTCTAGATGTTCTTTGAGAATATGTAACTGTGTCATATCATTACCAGATGTATTTATATCATGACCTTCTCTAGCTACTTTTCTAGTAACCTCATCAACAAACTGCCAGTTGTTGAGATGTTTCTTACATTCAGCGAGTAAGGTTGACTTACCTGTACATTGTGCTCCTGTGAATCCTACTAACATATTCTAATTATATCCTATTTGTTTGGATAGTTCAACTTGTCATTCATGTTATCTAAATTTTTTTCTGTCCACATTGCACACATCATGTTCCATACCACTGCAGCGGCATGATCTTCACTCTCATCTCCTTGCCACCATTGCATCATGTGTCTATTAGCACTATCGTAATACACACTAAGCGGCATGCCTTTGGTCCAATTGTTGTCTCCATACTTTGCCCCACCGGAGCGGTACCTCTCCATCACTCTCTCAAGTTCCTTAATAGGTACTAAGGACATGCATAATTTACCGTCTCCTGTGTCTCTCTGAGCCCCGGAGTCGAATTGTCTGTTGTTAGATGTATCTGTCATATCTTGAATTGAATGTTGAAACACCACACAATGCAGCAACAGTTGTTGATAATATGGCTTCTCCAGTCAACCCATGCATGGTCATCAGCACCGCTACCATCAGATTGACAACACACATCACTATCAAAATCTGTCCTGCTAAATTAACATTGCTCCAACGTCTCATGCTACAAGTACAATTAGTATGTCTCTGTATAATATGACAGATAGATCTAATATCAATAACGTCAATATAAATTTAATTCGTCCCATTGCTCTCTATACTGTCTATATTTGAGATGATATCACTCATTGTCAGTGATTGTGTTTCAATTCTACTAGAACCATTATTGTCAATGCGTTTATGAGTCAATCCTATGTTAAAATTGTTCACGTTGATATTAACATTATGATCAATGATCACATGGTGAGATGTTTTAATTGTATTGCATCCAGTCAACCCAACAATCGTCATGGCTGTTCCTAATATCACGTTTATAATTTTCATTTTTACTTTATGTTTTTAATAGTTGTATCCATAATTGTGTAGCCATTTCATGTAAACGGCAACTTAAATCATCTTCTCCATAAAAGTTATTGGAAGTTGATATCTCTGCTAAGACTTCACCGGCATCTACCTCTGAAATCACTTCATGAATCACACAGCCTACTCTCTTGTACTTCTCATCTCCAGTGTTCGCTACACGCTTCTGAGGATCAGCGCCTTTTAGCTCCGGGTACAGTGTTATCAAACCGGGATGTAGGTTGTATATTTTATATTCTCTACATATCTTTGGTGGTATGATTCTCATCCATCCATGGAGAGTGACAATATCCACATCCTTGAGAACATTTCTGTAGTCCTCAACAGATGGTTTCTGTTGAACATATACATTGTCTCTGATACCTTCATGTATTCGTTCACTTCCTGGTGTGTTGTTTGTTATGATCACATCTGGATCACGTCCTATGATGTTAGATATATTCACGATCTCTGATCCTGTGTGACTGAACAACGCAGCCCATCTTTTGTTTTTTAGCATATCATCTTTTGATTATTTTTTTAAACATTTTCGTGTTATACTCCAGTAGTTCCATGTCGATATCGTCAGCCTTATAGTCTATAAGATCTGCCAGGAGTGTTGAAGGTTTACTATGTAGTCCATGTATATCATTATATCTATAGTTCTTGATTGTGGCAACTACTGGGTTGCTCGTGTCAAGGCTCTTTATGTTATAAACATTGTTATCCACGTACCATCTAAACTCCTTCGCTAGACTACAACCTAATAGATGATGAGGTTTGTTCCAGTTCCAATGTCCCTCGTCAATCAATTGTCTTATAAACCGCTGCCTTCCTGAACACCATTTCTCTAAAGTAGGATTAGCTAATCCTGACTTCACACCAGTGTATCCATAATATTTGTAATCAAAACTAATAGCTATATAGTCAGCATGGTCACTCATGAACTTATAACACTTGAGTAGATGATCCCAATCCTTTCCCTGTACTACACCTATACGCAAAGCATCAGTAGTGTCAGTGTACTCATTCGTGAAACTCTTCCAGCTCTGTATTGTGTCCGCTGCATCTTCTAATACATCAGGTACTATATACCAGTTGGGTTGTAACTTGTCAATCCATTCAGCATATTTGATTGGATTGAAGCTCTTTCCTAACTCAAATATACTATTATCTAACAAAACTGAACATTTATTTTCATCAACTAAATTCTTAAAAAATTTATAATAGTCAGGATGCGTTTCAAACAAATGTACTAATGCATAAGCGTAATCATTGTATTCTAGTGATTTGTCTAGAATTGAGATTGGACTCTCGTGTGATACTTCTATTACCATACACTTATTATACACTCAAACGTTGCATATGTCAACGAAAATGTTTATAATAATAGTATAAATATGAGTATGAAGGACTTACCTGATTTAACAGTTGCCGGTCGCCGCGCAATGATGACAGCAAAGAAAATTGCAGTAGATTATAAGCATGATTTCATTACAACCGAACATGTGTTACTAGCTATATTAGACTGTGATAAGATAACGCCTGGATTAAAAGCCATTTCTAAGCAGTATGTCCAGATAGACGACTTTAAATCCTTTGTTATAACCAATTTACAAAAATACACTGGCCCGGAGAACATTGATATAGGCCTGGTCGAACCATCACCACGTACATTACAGATGCTAGCATTCGCTAGTGGAATCGCCGGTGAGATGGGATCATCTCTTATTGATGTGGATCACATGTTACTAAGTATACTAGTAAGCGATTCAGGTAGTGGTAACAATTTATTCAGACTCAAAAATATAAATGTTGATGACCTTTACGAGATCATATATGAAGCTATCACTCCACGAGGAGTGAGGAAGAAACAAGACCAAAAACAAAAATCCGGTATTGGTGGCAGTCATACTAACACGGACACTGATGAGATCTATGAAGAGAGTATCATCGATAAATACGCAGCAAATTTAACTCAATTAGCGTTTAATGGTGAGATTGACCCTGTGATAGGTCGTGATGACGAAGTGCAAGATGCAATTCAGATACTATCTAGACGTACTAAGAATAACCCTGTGCTAGTAGGGGAGCCCGGTGTTGGTAAGACAGCTGTAATAGAACTACTAGCTCACAGAATAGTCAATGGAGACGTACCGCAAAACTTGAGAGGTAAACAGATATACACATTAGATTTAGCCGCTCTGGTAGCTGGTACTATCTACAGAGGTCAATTTGAGGAGAGGTTGAAGGAAGTTATATCATACGTCACACAACGAGAGGATCTAATTATATTTATTGATGAGTTACACATGCTTGTTGGAGCTGGTGCAAGTACTGGTAGTATGGATGCTAGTAACATATTGAAGCCAGCGTTAGCAAGAGGCAAGTTGTCATGTATAGGAGCCACTACCACTAGTGAATATAAGGAGTTTATAGAAGGTGACGGAGCATTAGAGAGACGATTTCAATCAATACATGTAGGAGAACCTGGGACAGAAGATTGTATTGCAATACTTCGTGGTATCAAAGAGAAATACGAAGACTATCACAATGTAAAATATAACAAATCCGTGATAAAAGAGATTGTAACATTGTGTGAACGTTATATTGTCGATAAAAACTTTCCTGACAAAGCGATTGACATACTAGATGAATCTGGAGCAGTAGCAAAAGTGTCTAGATATCATGGTAATACGGAGGTACAGGCTCTTATAGATGATTTGTTACATGTTAGCAGAAGCAAGGAAAAGGCTGTAGAGACAGGTGAATATGATTTAGGCTTAGGATACAGAGAAACAGAGGAACAATTGGCTGTTAAGTTAGAAGAATGTATCGAGGAGAGAGAAGCTGGTGAACTATCTAGAAACATAAAGCCTTCCAGGATATCAATTGAAGATATCAGAGAGTTGATATCTAATAAATGTGGTGTTCCTGTTAGTAGCATGGAGGCTGATGAGCTGAAAGTGCTGTCAAATCTTGCTATCAGTATGAAGAACAAGGTGATCGGACAAGAAGATGGTATAGACAAGATATGTAATGCTATCAAAAGGTCTAGAGCTGGTGTGAGCAACCCTGATAAACCTATATGTTCGTTATTATTTTTAGGACCAACAGGCGTAGGCAAGACCTATCTTGCACATCAACTAGGAAAAGCTATGTTTCATGACGGTAATTTCAAACAATACGACATGTCTGAGTTCAGCGAGAAGCATGCCACTAGTAAATTGATTGGATCTCCTCCCGGCTACGTCGGATATGGTGAGGGAGGGAGCCTAACGGAGTATGTTAGACACAACCCGTACTGTGTACTACTGTTCGATGAGATCGAAAAAGCTCATCCTGAGGTGCTACAACTGTTTCTCCAAGTGTTTGAGTACGGTTGCTTGACTGATAGTGAAGGATTAGAGGTAAATTTTAAAAATACTATAATAGTACTGACAAGTAACATAGGTGCTCACAAGTTTGAGAAGCGACCTAATGTAGGATTTGGTACAGGAGAGACATTAGAAGAAGGAGTAGTGGCGGAACTCAAGAAGATGTATGCTCCAGAATTTATAAATCGCCTTGATGAGGTGGTTATATTCAACAAATTGACAGACAAAGACATCACATCTATTTGTACCGGGCTGTTAAAGGGTGTGAAACGTACTCTCAAGAATAACAATGGCAAGATAATTAACTTTTCTAAGGATATCGCTGATCATATTCTATCTAAATCAAGAGACGCAGCATATGGTGCTCGTCCTTTGAAGAGAATCATCACAGAATTTATAGAGACACCACTAGCTGAGTTCATTATATCTAACGATTCATCCATCCGCAAGATAAATGCTGAGGTTGTTGATGAAGATATACAGTTTACTGCTGCTTCTGTTGTTCAGCGTACTTGAAATAATAAGCCATCATCTCATCTTTTACATTGTCTGTAATACGTTGAGAGAAATCTTTAAGTTCCACCGGGAATTCGCCATGTTTTTCTTTATATGCGCGTAATCCGGTCTCCACTTTGAGTGTTTTGTAACAGTCTATCATGTGCCTCATGTTATTCTCCTTGCTATCTGACATGACATCTTCATAACACACAGGGCACCATATCTCATCCACACTTCTGATATCTAAATATTTGTCAATATAGTCGTGTAAATTTAAAGTTAGTCTCATTCGCCTAAGTACTTATATGGGTCCAGTAATAAACACAATCATTGGCGCAGGTATTAAGCTAGGCGTCGTATTAATCAATGCATGGTTAGAAGGTAAACAGCAGAACCAGCTGTTGTTAGCAGCGAGAGACGAGAAAATGGTAGAGGCCATAATGAACAACCAAGACAAACAAGCTAGTGATCCATTTGTCAAGATGACTAGACGTATATTGTTCACTTGTATAACGTTTACATTATGCTATCTCATGTTGTATTACGCTCTCAATCCTCACATAACATACGATGTGATTGTACCAAAAGGAGAGTCCCATCGATGGGGCATATTCTCATGGATAATAGGTGGTAAAGATTATGACGTTATAAAAATGACCGGAGGTTTGTTGTTAACCAGCTTCTTTGACTTGTGCTTCATGGTTATAGGTTTTTATGCTATACCTAGCAAGCGTAGATAGTTACTTCTTCTTCTCAGCACTAGCACCAAACACTGCTACCAATTTGGCAATGATAGCTTCGCCATCACCTAGATCAGTAGGAGGTGCAACAGGCATGACCAACTCATCACCATCATCCCAATCCTCATCACCATATCCATAATCCTGGTATATGTCAGCTCCTTGAGCATCAGCATCAATCTCTAACACTTCTGTGGCTGCTGGTTCTGGTGGAGGTGTCCAATCTTCAGCTTCCAATTTATAAATGTCACTGAATATGATCCAGAGCAATTGCCTGGTGTGATCTTCATCTTTAGTACGGGCAACGAAGTCTATAATGTCCCCCTTGGAGAACGCGCCATGCAAGGTTTGTATAGGATTGTCAATACTAGCGTAACACTTGTGTGCAATATAATCATGAGCTAACGTGGCGCAATCTCTGATAACATAATAAGCACTCTTCTTTTTGATCTCCACACCTGTGTCAGGCTTGACCATGGCAATAGCACTCGGTCCAACAAGGTTACGTTCCTTGATAGTACTCAACTCTAAGATCTTGCTCTCGAACTTCATTACTTAGACTTCTTGTTATACTGCCTGGTTGGCTTGGTTTCTACACACTTGCATTTGAACTCTTCTAACTTGACCAACACATCCTGTATCGCTCCAGCCACCTGGTCCAATCGATCAGCAAAGCGATCCATTCGCTCATCCAACTCACTGGCACCACAACTGCCAGCCTCTTTAAGTTTATTATTCTCATTCTGCAGGGCATCATTGCGCTATTATTCTCATGCTGCAGGGCATCATTGCGCTTGTACAGTTCATTCACTTGATTAATTTCCCAATCTTTCATATAATAGATACTTAGTCTATCTGTATTGAAAATCCATGTAGCGCCGTAGGCGCTAAAAAAATCAGAAACCGCTAGCCGCCGGAGCCGTAGGCTCCGCTAACCACCGCTGACCAACCGTTCAGTCTTTTCGGATGTTGTGCCCGATCAGATCTTCTGACTCTACCATGGCTTCTGCTGCTGCCCTGTTTATGGTGTCTTTGCGACTGGTCCTGTTGGCCATCCAGGCACATACCAGAATAGATAAGAATACAGATCCAGTGATAACACCAAAGGTGAGTAACACGTCTGGACCATTGGAGGTTATGATTGCCTGTTCTGTGGCGTCTAGCATGCCATTGTTGTTCAGGTCTATCTGATTTAAGTCTATCTGATCTACTGGTATTTCAGAACCTTTGCCGGCTTGGCTATAAGATGTAGAGAAATTTTGCTGCTTCGCAGGACCGTCACCTGTTCTTAACTTGGCGCATCCTCCAAAGGCTCCTAACAACAACATCAACGCTCCCCATATCAGAGTTATGGTGCACAACTCTAGTGCCAGGTCAACTAATGTTCGGGTGTTATTCTTCTTCATACTATTATTTACAATTGGTCAACACATAAATGATACCTGCTGTTAATATAATGTATATAATTAAATCTTTTATTAGTCCTAAACCTTCTGTTATTTTGTCGCGCATGTTAATGTTACTTATATCTTCTCAGTCACCAACCCGGGTGCACACAGGAAAGCGTTTCTGATTCCGCGAAAAAAATTTGCGCAAAAAATAGGAGCATGCGTATCTGCAGGTACCTTATATCGCGCTCTATATAGGTGTGTCTCGCACGCCCATGTTCTCTATACACCGCCCGCTCTCTGAGCCCCGGTCGGCTTTCAGAAACCCACTTGCGTTTCAGAAACAAAAAGGCGAGCCGCTAACAACAACGACCCGCCTGGATTATATTATGGTATAAAGTTTATCCTATCTCTACTAGAGTGTCTACAGTCTGTTCTTCTGCTATCACATCGTTCAATGTGTCACGTTCAGTCTTTAATAGTCTGATCTGATTGTATAGACTATCTATCTTGTTCTTGATCTGTTCTACTCTCTTACCTTTATTCTTTTGTGCTAAGCCTTCTCTACTTACATATGTATCACAGAACTTATCGAAGTTGTTATCATACTTATTTGTTATCATATTGGCTAGATAGGTATGATGAAATTGTTTAGGTTGTTTAGTTACTGTGCAAATGGCTCGGTAGTGTTTCAGTTCGATATCGGCCATTGTACCTTCGTCAGTGAGGAATGAATAAATTGTGGTGCTTGAGTTGTTGTCCATAATAGTGATGTTGTGTGTGTTGTTAATTTCCGAATAAGGTGGGTAAAAAAGTGAGGGTCAACTTTACTTTTGAGTTGTGATAGTCACTGGACCTTTTGGAGCCAATCCGATTGTGTATGGGCTATGCTGAACGTTCCTGTCTAAATTGCTCTCTAGACTTTTCATGAATACTACTGCTGTGTCCATGTCTTGAGCGTTGATAAGAAGTTTTCCGTTTTTTAATATTTGATACATAATATAGTGTTGTTGTCGATTGTTGTTATATTCTAATTATAGTCTAGTTTGTTTGATCAGGCAACTAATGTCTTATGCTCTCCGGAAGCTAATTCTTTGATCATTCCTTCACCAACGAATCCGTGAGTGTGTCTGATTATGTCTTTATGAATTCTCATCTCACCTAACAATCCTGCTTGTTTGATCTCGCTGGTCACATCACATTCACCTCGTGCGTTGTAGCTTTCTTCCAAGCTTCTATCCAGTTTCAATATCTGCTGAGCTGAATTGGTCACAAGCTTTTGACTATGTTTGAGAAGATCTTTGTAATGCTTTTCCCACATTTCGCTTTGATTCTGCCACATGTTGGCGTGATGAGAATGAATGTCTAGAGTGTTGTTAGGTTCCATAATATGTGTTGTTAATTGTTGTTATATTCTAATTATAAGCTATTCACGTCGATTGCGCAACTAGTTTCTTTTCAACTTGTAAATCCATCAAGCTAGCAACATACTCATGAGCATTCATCAAGCATTCTGCTGGTTCATCTTCGTCATGTAGTTCGTTGTCGAATCCTGTTCTGCTGATCACCACTCTTTCTCCTTTTTCTAGTAAAGATTGAATGTATTCTAATGTTAATGCTATTTTAAATTCGGATGGTTTGGTCATATTAATTTGTTGTTAGTTCTAATTTGCGAAGATCTCTTCTCAAGAAGAAAACTCGATCCATATTCTTGTCTGATGGCCAGAAATGTAATGCTCTTTCTGCCTGCCATAATCGATGTCTGATTGCTGTTATTTTGTTCATACCTTAATTATAGTCTTTTTCTTTTGATTGCGCAACTTGTTTTTGTTCGTTATGTTTGATCATCGTCAACACTTCTCTGAACAATCCCATCATTTCCTCATGTCTCTTATCGCGCGCCCTATTCCTTTCAAGTGCCACCATATCAACTTGTACTGGCTCAACTTGATTCTGCTGCGGATGCACTTGAGATGCATTTGTATTTGATCTGTTGTAGCCATTATACAAGCCCCAGAGAAAAGCTGCGATCGCTAGACCGATATAGAATATATGTTTTTTCATTGATCAATCTATTTGTTGTTAGGATTGTCGAAAAGATCAGTTTTGCTGGTCAGGAGATCCCAAATGAGAACAATTGGAATTAACATTATTGGTAAGAGTAATAGTATATCGTAGTTCATAATATGATTATATGATGTTTTGTCAGAATGCGCAACTTACTTTAAAATGTCTTCAATTTCAGTCATCTTACGAATGATATGATCACAAGCGATTTCGTCATATCCAGTTTTAGGTTGCCCTTTGTTGGTTGTGACTGTCTCTTCTAAACATTCCAGAGCAGCTGACACTTTGAGCATCATTGCTTTCACATTGTCATATTTGTCTTCTGCCTCACAGAATTTAGTGTAAAAAGGAGAAGGTTCAATTGGTGTGTCCATTGGCATAATATAATGTTGTTAATTGTTGTTAAAATCTAATTATAAGTGAAACTAAGCTGAAGCGCAACTTTTATCCGAAGTTTCTAAATTCAAACCGGTCCTGGCGCTCAGCAGTGTCTGCCGGGCAAAGTCCTAGATCCTCTGCAATCTCTTTGATGTCTAGAAATCGATCCATCATTTCCAGACCGTATGTTCCTAAATTTTCGTGAATGTGTATTTCCAATTGTTCCCAGATGTTTTCGTCCATAATATGTGTTGTTAATATTGTTGTTATGATCTAATTATAAGTGATACTCCGGTAAAGGGCAACTAATCGCTGTCCTTTATAAAATCTGAATATTTGTAATGTTCAACACCACTCACGAGATTTTCGTGCACAATATCAAATATTTCAGATTCAGTATAGCCTGAAAGGTCTTGTTCCAATTTAAGTTCGCGAATTAGTTGTTGTACTAATAATTTTAAGTAATCCATAATATAATGTTGTTAATTGTTGTTATAATATAATTATAAGCTATTTTGAAGGTATCGGCAACTTAATCTTCATCTCGTATCTCGATATCACGATCCACGACAATTCTGTTGCCTGTTTCGTCGTCATAACACAAGCTCCAGCAGCCCTCTCCAGTTAGCTCTATCAAGTAATAATTTTTTGTATTGTCCATAATATAATGTTGTTAATTGTTGTTATAATATAATTATAAGCTATTCTGATGAAATGAGCAACTTAATCTTCATCATATTTCATATCCACATCCAATACAGCACAAATCTGCCATATCATCATCTCTTTCTCTTGATCATCATTCCCATCAGTTGATGTGATGATATCGGCAATCTCTTTCAATTTATTTTCCATCTGAATTGTCGTCCTTTATGAAATCTGAATAGCTGTAATGCTCTATCATACTCTCAACATTTTCCATAACACATTCAAATACATCTTCATCAGACATATCTGAACAGTTGAACTGTTCTTTTTGGAACTCAATAGCTCCCTTAATAAATAATTTTAAATGATCCATAATATAATGTTGTTAATTGTTGTTATAATATAATTATAAGCTCTTTATTATGATCAGGCAACTATTATCCAGGCTTGTTATATATATCTCGGAACAGTCCTCCCCATATCCGTCATATCATGCTGAAAATAAGACTATCCTTATACAGTTACTTTTGAGGCTGTAATAGGAATAGCTATTCCATTTGCGTTTCATTATTGTTCATACCTAATTATAAGATATTCTCACAAAATGAGCAACTTTCTAGATAGGAGGAAGTTTCTACCTATTCAGAAAACAGGAGGAATCTGTAAACCCTTAATATTCAACAACCAAATCCGTTTTCTTCCTAGATGTTGCAATTTTCCTATTCATATCATATCCTTCCAATTGGTCACATCAACAAAAGGCGCGATAATATCAGCCTCCAATATGCTAATCTTCTGATACACACCATTCTCCAGGTGCCCGGCCCCGCAAACCAACGTAGAACACCCGATTCCATTGTTACAATTAGTCACATCAACAAAAGGCGCGATAATATCAGCCTCCAATATGCTAATCTTCTGATACACACCATTCTCCAGGTGCCCGGCCCCGCAAACCAACGTAGAACACCCGATTCCATTGTTAACCAGCTCGTCATCGTGCATGTCTATCATGTGCATGATCACTCTGTTGTGGTCCTTAGTAGGTATGCTCGTGGTGCACAGGCGGTCTCTGAGACACAGATACAATGGAAAGCCAACGTATTCCCCTACTGCTAGGTTCTTGGCATCCCAACTCCAGCTATCACCAGGGGTACCCGGACTAGCGCCTTCTGTATCTTTGTAGTGGTGCAATGGGTCTATGTGTGGATCGTCGGTGTTATCATCGTCTATCATATAATTATATAGGAGATCTCTAGAGAGGGCAACAAATTCGCGACAAATTCTGTTCAGGTCAGTTACCGTCCCCGTTATACTATCAGAGCCCTGTATACCCCGTATATCCTTTGTTCCAATTGTCTCCCAATACCTATCTATACCTTCTTACCTGGAACCCTTTCACTTTTGTTTAAAATACATATGTTTTTGTTCAAATACTATATGTTTTCGTTCGATCGTTCTACGCTATGATAACCTTTGTATAGTATACCCCTATATATAATTAACCGTTTATTATTTCGACTCGGGTCTGTGTCGCTTGTTACTTGTTGTATGATGTGTACGTATAGTCTACACAAGATATATTTGAACCGCTTATTATTTCGAGTCGGGTTTAACCAAATGGGTAACCTTGTTCAAGTAATTCTTGGTATTGTTCATCAGAGTAATAGTCCCAATCCCATCGTGTGCATATCTCTCTCATCACTTCTAAAAAGTAAAACACGTTTGGATGATTGCCGTCAGGATTGCCCATGCTTTTCACCAGGCCTGGATGTTTGTTTATTATGTCAGTTGCTCTGATGTCTGTATTGTTCTTGTGTTCACGGGTCAACATGCCTTCAAATGTATCCGCACGTTCATCATCTTTGAGCCTGAAGCTGGTGATACTCAATTGTCGTTGTGTTGCATTTTGTTGGTTGGTCTCACGCAACCCGGCTTGTGTGAATTGTTTATCACCGGCACGTTTCGGGGTCATCGCTTGATACAACACGAAATCGCTATCGATCAACCGTCGCTTCTGTTCATGCGTGTCTGAGATCACATGATCAACTTGATCACCAAACTGCGGGCTCCTGGGCCATTCATGGACTTGGAAAACATTACAGAACTTCGCATCTGCTTCGGGTTTCAATATTCTGATATACTTGCACAGAGCCATAATCTGACAGTTTCCGAGTGTTGTTATTACCATACGATATTACTTATCGTTCTCTACTTGCCGTTCTCTATTTGCTGTATGATCTTTCTCAACCCACTGCTGCTATAACGATGGCTTCTACTATTGTAAGCTATTTCTATATTATGTTGGGCGCAGAGTTCTTTGCCGCTGAAGTCTACATCTCTATAATCATCTCCAATCACTCGAACATCAGGCTTGTATGTTAATAAGATGTCAAATAGATCGCTTTCTAAATTATAAGGTACAATCTCGTCTACATACTTACATCCAGCTAATTGGATATAACGTTCCACGATTGATTGTACAGGCGCATTTTTCTCTGGTCTTTCCACTTGAGGATCCACATGCAAGCCGCATATCAACCAATCGCAACATTGTTTAGCATCTTTGAGCATTGCAACGTGACCTGCATGTAACAGATCAAATGTGCTGAATGTGACAGCTGTTTTCAATCAGAAAGGACTGCCTAAATCACCGGCAAAGTATTTGTGTCTGTCATCCTCGCCCATGTCAACAAGTGCTTCAAGCACATGAATGTGAGCGTTCAGTTGTTTGTCTGAAAAGCCTTCATATTTGATAGCAATATCGTCCAGGTCTCTTTGCTGGTCCATCATGTTACCAATCTTGATGTCACGATCGTCAAGTTCGTCATCAAAGTCATGTTCTGGTGGATTGTGTTCATCACCTGTCATACGTGCCATGCTGCTGTCTTCGTAACTTTCCCAGATCAATTGATATTCGTTCTTCTTTGCCATACCTTTACTTATTCAGACAGTATGTATTTCTCTATGCCCAACTTGATGTATCAACTCGTAAATGTTCAGCAAGGTCTTTGATTTGACTCTCTCGGTTGAAGTATTCGTAACATCTGGTCATCAATCTAGATAGATCACTTGGCATGAGTCTCATGTTTCTGATGTCATCGTACATTTCGAACACGCTAGCGTTCCAGTTCCAGTCTTCTAATAATTTGTTAATCTTTGTATCGCTCATAATTGTGTTTGTTTGTTAGTTTACTTGAAAAGGGCTCTTGTTATATATCTCTTTGAATTTCAGCTTTTTAATGTCTGTTCTGTGATCTTGTAACACTTTGTCAAATTCAACTTGTGCTTGTTCTAAATCACGTAATGCTTCTTTCACCACCCATCTCACATCATCAAGAGGAGTTTCAGGAGTGTGTTTGTCCAGAAAAGCCAATCGACCTGTAGCGCTACTGATCGCTTTGAGCACGTTGATGCTAGGGTAATTGCTAGGTTTGTCGTTATCTTTGTCGTTCATAATATAATTATAGTGTGTATTGTCAGAATGCGCAACTTGAGTTGAGCGTCAATCCCATTTGTATCCAATGTCCAAGGTTCTGCCGAAATGACTCAGTGAGCTCAATGCATGTTTGACATGAAATTTCAAGTCCATGTCTCGAGAGTCCAGTGCAAACTCTTGCAGGTCTCGCAAGTAAGCGTAACTGTTGTAGTATGCTTCACGCACCTTGCCGCTTGTGAGTTGTTCTTGTGCTCGTTGAGCTGTTGCTGCCTCAACATCCTCCGCAGTCAAGTCATCATCTAAAACTGTTCCATCATTATCTGTATTGTTTGTCATAATTGTATCCTATTTTTTCATTTTCTTCTCTGCGAGAGTCTTTGCCTTTTCTAGTCCAAATTGACCAACCATTCGTTTGAATGCTTCCCAATTCAATCTAGGTTGAGGCAAACTCTTCCAGGTTTTCATTCTCAATTCGGCTTTGTCTTTTGCGTTATCCATAAGTTAATTATAACATATATTCATCAGATCGGCAACTAAAAAGCCCGCCTGCTAACAACAACAGACGGGCTTGGATCATATTATGGATACGAAATTTATGCGTGAGTCAATGAATTACTATCAATTCCTAAAATCCTATCATCAGCGAATTGGACATAGTATCTAGTGAACATACGTGCGTTGACACCTCGTCCTCTAATTGTACCATCAGCTGCACAACTGACTGCGCGTACTTTGGCCACCCATCCTGTTCTCAAATGAACTGGTCCGCTAGCCCAATGAGCTGGATCAGTCACTTTGACCATTGCTCCTGGTTTGAACTTGCACCTCTTGTTGGTCCAATTTGTTTTGATGTTTGCCTTGATGTCTCTTAAGTTTGTTACTTTCATAAATGTTTGTTTGTTAATTGATGTTATGTTTTGATTATAAGTTATTTGATAATGAACGGCAACTTTAGAACCATTTACCTTTCTTGTTTTTCTTCTTGAAGGGGTTTCCAATATCTTTGACTGGATTCACAATAACTTCTTTGATTGGATTCACAATAACTTCTTTGACTGGTTCCACTATTTTATCTTGAACAGGTGCAACAATGTTGTCATTGACAAGATCCTTGGTCACGTCAATTGCTTCTTCAACTGGCTCAACAGTAGCATCGTAAACTGGATCAACGTCAACTGTGACAGTACCTTCAGTCTTCACTCCTACAATCAAAGCGAGATTCACTGAACCTCCAATAGTGATCGGTTTACTATCATCATTCCACTCCGGTACTTGATAACCTCCTCCAATTGTACCACCAGCTTGAGCACCTACACTAACGCTTGTGTTGTTAGTCACTGCGACTCCTAAACTTTTGTTAGTATAATACGTCCTGGTACCTGCTCCTGCTTTAGCTCCAGCAATTGCTCCACCCTCAAACCAACAACCATCCATGCCTACATTAGCTTGTGCTCCTGCCCATGCATACAGTTCGGCATAAGCATATATTTCAGCACCAGCAGCATGATCACCATTCTCGTATTCTAATTTAGCGGCCACTTCTGCGCGTAATTTGGCTTCTGCGACTGCCTCAATATATAAATTGTCTTCTCTGTATTCAACACCATATTTGGCTGATGCACTAGCTTCTGCATTTAACAATGCTTGACCAGTCAGCACCCCACCGTCAGGATCAGTCCATTGACCTTGAGCGTTGACATATATACCAGCGCCTGCTCTGTACTCCCCGTTAAGGCTTGTGTCTGTATTGTCAGCATTGGCTCCCGCTGACGCGTCTGTATTTACATTTGTACTCATGTTATTACTTATTGAGTATATTTGTTAATCAATCTTATGATAGTATATACAATCAATCCATATACTGTGGCTCCAAGAAGCTCTGGTAAGTATGTATATATATGTTCTACGAACTGTATGACTGCTTGAGCGTCACTCTCTGTAATTGTTGGTTGGTTGTTCATATAGTTATGTTCGACTTTGATACCATTCCCATAATATGATCAATACCAAGAATGTACACATACCATATGCAAACACTTCAATCATCATGTGATCAACTGTCGTGTAGAAATTGTTGTGCAGCCAACTGCGCGATGTCAACACCTGGTACATTGACACTAGGTGTGTCTCTGGTGATGATTTTGTACATTTCTCTAACCTCTCTGATTCTCCTGAGGTTTCTCGCGACTGTGCTTTGTTCTGTTACATTCCGTGGCCGGTTTGGCTTGTGTGAATTGTTGTTCATCTCATCCAGGAACAAAAATGCTCCTTCGAGTTGTGCTAATTTCAAACTCATTTCTGCTACAATGTTAGGTGTGTTGTTATTATCGCTCATGATATAATTATAGTATATATTCTCAGCATGTGCAACTATTTCTTAATTATATGAATATCAACTAGTTAGAGGAAACCCACATGTGACTTTTCTCTAAGTAATTAAATGTCAACAGGTTACACAAAAAACCAGCTGGTTTATTTTCTAAATATATACCTATCAACATGATAGAAGATGTTAGCTCCAACAAATTGAAAGGCTATCACACTGGCCCACATGGACCATTGTAACACTTCCGTGAACAGATACATGCATGGGTAACAGACTATAAATCCTGCCTGCCATCTCAGATTGTATTTTAAATATCTTTTGAGCATCGTGTTCGCTTTCTACTAACTTTGTTGTGTCGTTGTTGTTTTGTTTTGATCACTCCTGGCAATGTCAATCGTCTACCATACAGAGCATGATATTGATTGGGTCGATACTTGATAAGCCAATCATTGAACCTCAATTGCTCACGTGTGGTAGATGGTTCTTCAGAATACTCCACACTCAACTGATGATACATGCTCACTTTATGATCTTTATCACTGAACATTCGCTTCCATGTTCTCAATTTGTAATCCTCATCACCAGCCACTCCTCGAAGGTTCACGCTGACATGGTACGATCTCTGAGTCTCTTCAATCAAGAAATCCATCTCGTCGTCAGTCAGTCCTTGCATGTGCTTCACCTTCATCATGTATATGAAACTTTCTTGCCTGTTATGAGGCCATGGCTTGTCCTTGACGAACACAGTGTGCTTCATGGTGCGAGGGTTGTATTGACAACCATCACTCAATTGTATTGTCTGGCTCAATTGCTTGTGGTCTGTGATCCGCCCATCAGTTCTGCAATCTTGCCAACTAGATGTAGATCATCAGCGGTTATAGTGAATGAGTTGGTGAACCAATCACTGATTTTCACCTCTTTGATCATTGTAAGGTATGCATCGTAAGCTTCGTATTCGTCTATCATAATATTGTGTTTGTTGTTATTTGTTAAACTTTAATTATAACGTAAGAAATTATAAAGCGCAACAGTAAATATTTGTATGATACATCATGTAACAATTGAGCAAATAATGTCCTTAATCGTCGTCGCTACTGTTCTGGTCACTTTTTTTTAAAAACCAATCTGACACTAGATCTGGACTGAACACTTCTTGAGCTGTTTCCGGGTGAAAACCAACCGCAACTAACAGTCCCCTGAAGTGTTCGGCTGCTGCTGTCACATCACCTTCTGTAAATTCTACGCTAGCGGTAGTTTGTGTTGTTTCTATCGTTATTTTCATTTTATAAAATCTATGACCATTTGTGCTAATTTATAACTCTTCGCCCCAACGTTCCATTCAGTGATCTGTTCTGGTTCTAATCCATCTTCACCGGCGTAAGTTTTGCATTGTTTGTAATCGTAAATTGTCACAACACCGTAAGTGGTACCTGACCTCTCAACTTCAACATGCCACTCGCTGCTGGTCTTGTACTCATCTGTTCTAATTGTTGGTTCGCCAAAAAGATTGACCAGATTGTGATAACTTGTGGTGATGTAATCTTGTAAAGAGGTTCCGTTCACATGCTTGCTGGCTTTGTGGCAGCTTATAAATGAGAGTCTATCGCTAGTGGTTGTTGAATTGTGTTCCATTGCTATAATATATTTGTTGTTATGTGTTAAACGCAATTTACATATCGCCTTGAGATCTGAACTTGAATACCGGCGTCACGTTTTGTATTTAACTCTTGTGTTATGCTGCTTCTGTCATTTGCATTGTTGACGTATACATTTGTACCGTAATGTGTGATCGCAGTCCACATCACAAAAAAACTATCGCTAGCAGGCTTATGCTCTGATACAAACTTGAATGTATCACCTGATTCTAGAGATTCGATCGTCGATAAGAAGTGCTTTGTTTTAATCATAACTTAATTATATGATCATATAGCACTAAGCGCAACTTAACATGGAAACAATATATCCCATCCTTCGGCAGTGGTACCACTTTGGATCAATTCACGTTGATCAACATCAAGTAATGGAAATATATCTTGAATAAGCTTGTCACGACCATGATCAAGCCATTCTCTCCATTCATTTGCGTATACATTCACATTGCTTATAACTTCAGTCACTGGACACTTTGTTGTTAACTGTATCAATTCATGGGGACCCGTGCGGAGAGTCTCTGTTGCGATGATATGTTTAGTTAGTGACATGTGATAATTACTCGTCAAGAATAAACTTAGCTACAAACCAAGCTGTAAATACCAAAACTGGTGGTGTGAATATCATTATGACAATAAATATCTCTGGCCCTGTCATGTTATTTCCAGTCAAAGCTGATTAACAATTGATCAGGAGCATCTCTGAGTTCTGCTTCTTGAGCAAGATGAAATGTACCATCACCATATCTTCGATCAACTGGAACACCGCTCTTGTTAAACCCCGGACTGATTCCTTTCCATTGATTCTCGAAGCTGCAATCTTTTTTATCTCCGCTGATGAACCGGACTTCGCTATCAAGTGTTGTACCAGTCAGCTGAAGAGCCTCGTCAATCATCGATTGTAAATCCCTTACAGTGATCATATCAATGTGTGATAACGCCTGCTAGATTTTGCTGCATGGTCAACTCCTTAGCATGATCAATACGTTCCACGTGCCTCAACACTGTCTTGAATGCACTTTGTACATCTTCCATAAATTCCGGAGTGGTCATTGCTGGACAAACCCGATTGTCATTTGGGTCATACATGTTGAGTACATCTAAAATTGTACGAAAGTCCTTGTCGGTTAAACCTGTTTTACTACATCTATTCATATCCTTATTGTCTTTTACGTTGTTAATGATTGTCGTTATAATATAATTATAACGGAATATGTGAGTTAAGGCAACTAATTAGTAATCGTCTGAACGATCGATCAACTCAGCATTATACTGATCCTCGAGCTCTTCAACTGCTATACCGTGCATCTTAACTTCACCAAATTTATCAAATTGTTTATATATTGGATCTTGAAAGTCTACTTTCTCTCCGTCAATCTCTAACATGATACAACTAGGATTTTCAATCACGTGTGACTCGTAATCAATACCAGTTGAGGGATCAGCTGGGTTATAATCTGAGCTGTATTCATATGTAGCTTCCGCATACGTCGCATCACCTTCATCACCACATTCAAGTTCCCATACAATATCACCGCTCTTGTCTCTAGATACTGCATTTACTCTGACTGTACTGAAATCAAACTTGGGTCTCAAGGAAGCAGAATATCCCTCCCATATCAATTGACTGTCATCTTTACGTTTCATTTATATTACTTAGGCTCAATTGTTCAATTTATAATGGAATGTAATGGTCTGTGTAACTACTGTTCATATTGAATCGTTTAATTCTGTCCGGATCAGTATGCATCAAGTCTATAATTTTGTTGATATCTTTCTCAGCAACCCATCCGGCCACTTCATGACCATCGTCCTTCCCTCCGACCAGATTGCTCACAGCAATGAGATCACCGCTATCATCATCCATCCACATTGATATCTCGAAAGTGTTCGGTCCGGACAAAGTACCCTTTCCGTATATGATACTCAACGCCATATCATTCACCTTTAATGTGGCGCTTGACACTCCAATGATGTTGGTGTCAAATGTTAGATCGTTTAATACTGTCTTCATGATATGATTATATGAAGTGTCTATACAAAGCGCAACTTAAGAATCCATACGCTGATCGATCAGATCTTCTAACTTATCTTCAGTTAGAGCTTGTTTCAATATATCATTGATCCATTCACTGAGACTACATCCTTGTTCATGAGCATACTTCATATATTTGAATAGCTCCTCATCGCTAAATTCAAGCTCCACATCAACCATCTTAACTTTTGTTATCATGAATGTACCATCTCCTTTATCCGAGAATGACAACTCATCACCTTCCGTCCATCCTAAATTGTTTAATATATCATCTGGAAGCTCGAAGTATAATTCTCCGTCATTTGCTTCTTTAACTTGTAGTGTGTGTTGTTTCATTTTTATGTTTGGTCCATCTGTACCATTTGGGTTTTTGATTGATACGTTCTTGTAGTCGTTCTCTGATTATACTTAAGTCATCATTAGCAGGAATCCAGTCGTTATACAATGCATCCGGCCATTGTTCTCTTTTCCATATCCTGTCAGGGTCCGGTTGCATCCCTCGTTGCTTCATCTCATACACAATAGAGTCATATCTCTTCTCGAGATACAATCCCTTGTTGTAGAAGAATTTAACATGTCCTGTGTTTAAAGTAAATGTGACTGGTAGGTTGTTCAATGTCTTGAGCCAATGAGGGCTCCCTAGGGACCGCTGTAGTGAACTACCCACCATGAACATCTCTCTATACTCAGCTACCAAATGCTGATCCGCGAGCTCTGATGGAGGTACTAGATTGATTCTAGTCATTAGCTGGATCTTAGCAGATCCTTATACTTGTTGTACCAATAACTGCTATTGTCTCTGAGAGACTCATTGGCTTTTCGTACATATTCGAGTGTGTCTTGAGCATGCTGAGATATATTATCAACAACAGGACTATGCTCACCTTTCTCTCTCAAGCGATTATAAGCATCTAACATGTCGGTAACCATATTGATTGTCACATCAATGTATGGACAAGTGTTAGGTGGAAAGCCAGGAGCGTTATGTTTGGCTCTCATCCTGATTGACTCAACCTCTTTACGTTTGAGTTTACCGGTGGTCTTTTTAAGTTGTTTTTTGATTCTATTCTTAGTTATCATAGGTTCTGTTGTTATGTTGATTGTGTATGGTCCTGCAGGGTATGGAGCACTCATGAGTTTATGATGATCAGAGTGGCTATCAATGTGCCGGTCAGGATGACGTAAGCGGTGATTTGTAGTATAAATTTGCTGTTAAGCTTCTGCATATCGTAAGTTGATGCGATGCTTTTGTTTGCGATCAATTTCTTTTAATCGGTTGCGGTGAGGCCGGCTCTTTGTAAAAAGTATTTTTTGTCTGATTTTCATAATATGTATTGTTGTTATATATTAATTATAGTCGATCATGCGCGGAAGTGCAACTTCTGAGGTAATCTTTGGGTGCGCGACTAAATAATTATATGAAGAAGGAATATAAACCAAAGCCATTTACTCAAGATCTAGCGCAAGAAACATTCAAACATATGTACGCTGAGCTTGATGATAAGAGAACCCTATGCAATGTGATTAAACAAGCATTCAGATGCGTACAAGAGGACAGTTACAACCTCAAAGCTGCTCAGGAGTTGATGTTGGAGGCTTTGTGGATGGGCAAGAGAATGCATGCTAAACTATATTCTGAATCACAAGTAGAATTTAACGAGGAGTTAGTTGATCATAGTGACGATCATGAATTTATTATCGATTGGAATAACATGGATGGTCGTAATGTCGCTAACGGTAATTGGGATTGAAATTTACAGCTATAATCTCTCCTCGTGAGATGATACTAGATCATCTGTACAATGAGTTGGATAAATCTATGATTGGTTATCTTGTCAATGGTAATCCTGTTCAGAGAAGATTCACATTATTAAATATAGCGAACTATACATACATGAAAATGTCTGAGAGTGACCGTGAGGCATTGCTTGACACGATCATGTATTAACCTCAAAGTCAATTGTTGTTCCATGTGGTCACCTTCAAGGGTAATGATATTGCTGCAAAGTTGACTTGACATTGATCAAGTTGGTTCAATTTGTCTCGATTTTTGTTGAGATAAGTTATCATTGTGCTCTTCGATTTGAAATTGATACATTCCTTTTTTCCAGAGTTCTTGAGAGTTATGTTGTACTGAAACTTCTTCACTCTTAGTTGGTGGAGTTGTCTGAAGAATTAGATAAAACGTGCCAGGTGCTCGGATCAAAGATAAAGAATGTAGAGCTAGCGTGTGCAGTTGCTGCTGTGATGAGTAATATTGCTGTGATTGTGATTATTTTTTTCATGTTAGTGGTGTTAGTGTTATTAGTAAATTTTTTCAGCGTCGCAGAGGTAACATGGCCCGTGACCTTTCTCTGGACAAGAATGTGTCACGTTGACATATTCATTTGATTTGCAACTGATTGCGGTGAGAGTCAATATCAATGTCAGTACGAGTTTCATGTTATTAAACGTAAGATTCTTCGTCACATTCATCTTCATATGAATCATAATCATCCTCGCAACATTCGCCAGTTGGAATAGCGATCAAAGGACCATCACCGCTGAAATGCATGTCACCTTCCGATGTAACAAGTTTACCATTACAGATATCAGCCGGTAAAACATGACCTAAACTTGGATTGGTTCCGCTATCAGAATCTTTACGCCACTCATTGACCAACGTCATAGGAATAGCTGCTAGCATCCCGGCGTCAACACCCAAACTAGCGACTGTGTTGCCATCAACCTCCAAGCTGTAACTACCATCACCGAAAGCTGTGCTCCAGCAATACCATCCGATTCCAGTAGCTTCATCATGAACCTCTCCGATGTAGTGATGACCTGGTTCTGCTTTCTTCTCGTAAGCGAACATTGTGTCACAAAAATGACTCCATTGATCATCCGGCACAACATAGCATGGATCACCGAACCATACTCCATCCTTGTGATCTTTAAAGTCTAAGTTGTTATCTTGTAATTTTTTGTATTCCATATCGTGTCTAGTGTTGTTAATCTTTGTTATACCTTAATTATAAGGTATTTCGCTAAGAAGCGCAACTACGAAAAATGTAACCGACCAGGTTTGCCATCTGTATATACAGCCATCAGAGTCTCAGTTGATACTCTAATTGTGTCGCTGAGATGATCAATAAACTCCACATCAGGTGCATCTTCACCAGTCCCGAGCGGGTCCTTCTCGCATTCATGCTCCAGTATCTGTATCAGTTCGTTCAGCATGACGTTATGATCCTCTATCAACTTGAGTGCCTTGTTATAAGCTCCGCTGATATTGCTGTGTCTTCTCAATCTGTTTATATCCCCTATGTCCATTTTCTATTCCTCCTGTGATTTAATATATGTCTGTAAGGAGTCAATCAGAGCCTCTCTTGGTTCTAATTCTCCTGAACTGTCTGTTACTTCGTATGCAGCCTCGTTGTGCATCACTATCAAATATCCGTTTTCTAATATAGTGTTTACTATCTCTTGATCTGTCATGATATAATTATATGATCTAAACCTCGTTAGTGCAACTCATGAGTCTTGTCCACATCGTCTCATATTCACTCTCATCCTTGTATCCGTTCTGTTCTAAACTTGCCAACCATTCACTCCGCCAGGTGTCCTCTTGGTCTTCATCGCGAAGCATTTGCAATTCACGATGATATCTCTCACGTAATATGTCTGGGTTGTTGGCCAGATAATCATCCACTTGTTGTGTCGAACTATACATCGTCGCCTTTCTTCACAAACTCACAATTGTTATACTCCATCCACATGCGTTCATGTCTGACTCTGTTCATGTCGATAATTCCAATCAATATGTTCATCAGTTGATCTTCAGTTGCTGGTGTGGGAGAGTCTCCAATCTTGTACAGTAACGTTTCTAAATCTTCAGTTGTGGTACACATACCAGTCATAGCATCTTCTAATTTTGTCATACTTATTATTATAAGGGGGTTATTATATTCAGGCAACTCCGAAATGGTCACATAAATCCGTGAAGTATTTCAGTTCGTATTGAACGCGGTCATCTGCTGATTTGTTTTTCAGATGGAATATCAAGCTGCACATTTGATCACTCACTTCACTCATGAGCTCTATACTAGCAACGTCTCCTAGCTCTCCAGTGGCTAATATAGTGATCCATGCATCAGAGGAGAACCATTTGTCAAGTAGATCATTGGCTAGATGACAGTTCTCATCATCTCTCCATTCATCCTCTTGATCATAACAATCGTCCATTTAAAATGACATGTCTGTATCAGTTTCATCATAATGACCCTTGCGTATGAGCAATTTCATGTCTCTTATTGTTTTCATTTGAATCTGAAACATGATATCCTGGTCATATCTAGGCCATCCTTCACTCTCAGCAACCGTTTGCTTGTGTTCTAGGTCTACTAACTTCTTGTTTAACAACTCATGAGCATGCAATGTGCCGGCTGTGAAGCCTCTATCATAACCCTTGCTCTCAGCTATCTCTCTAATCATCTCCTCATGCATCACAAATCTTCTTTCATTTTCTTGGCTGTTTCAGCTGATTTGATATCTTGTTCAAGTTCATGACCAGTTACCATGTCATCAACATTAACATTCATTATCTTGCTAGCGTGATCTAGCACAGTACATACATGATTGAAGTACATCGAATCCATACCAACATCACCGTGAAGTTGAGGAAAAGCCTTTACAAATTGTTCCTTGCGAGTTGTGATAGCTTCTACTATCTGTTGATCTGTCATGAGTGTCACGCGTCTTGTTGATAGTATATACCCTCAAAACACACCAATTGTCTGCAGGGTTCACGTTCTGCTGGCTTGGCTCCTGGCATGCCAACAAAATCACGATCATAAGCAACTGCAGTGCCTACCTCTACTGGTTGATCGTTGTGTTCATATCGAAACTGGTTGATAGTATATACCCTCAAAGCATACCAACTGTCTGCAGGGTTCACGTTCTGCTGGCTTGGCTCCTGGCATGCCAGCAAAATCACGATCATAAGCAACTGCAGTGCCTACCTCTACTGGTTGATCGTTGTGTTCATATCGAAACTGTTCAGCTTCTTCGAATGTGTCTACTGTGTAGATATCTTTGTAATTCATAATTATTGATTGATTAATTTTCCCTTGTCCATAAATTATATACTATTGATGATATTGATGCAACTAATATTATAACACTCAAGTAAAACATAGGATCATCCCATGGTATTGGTGCCATTGACAGGTCAAATATAGAGAGGTCTTTGGTGCTGTTACTCTCTATCATGTTTTCATCTCTGATTAACACAGCTAACTCTAGATCACCCATCCTCGTACTTAAATTTGATCCATCGTTGCTCAGCTGCATGTTGTTCGTTTGTACATCTGATCATGGTGTTTGTGAATTTCAATGCTCGCTGAATATCATGGCGATTAGGCAATTGATCGAATGACAGTCTGTGATCTGCTCTTTCAAGTACAGCTTGAATAGAGCTCAAGAATTCGATTTTTGAGTCGTGAGTCATATTAAACGTGCGCTGTGTTCTTACCACCGGCTTTCTTAACTGCACTACGTCCAAACCTTCCCGGTTGATAACCTTTCCAGTTACTGTAAGCTGCTGCATCCATAACTTGAATACTACCAGCATCCTTCTGGTCATATATCATCACGCCTCTGTACGGTACAACCTCTGGCTTGAACTTGGGAGGTAACTTTCCTAATATGTCGTTAATTGTGTCTTGTGTGCTCATGATATGATTATAACATATCGAGCATTATCAGGCAACTATTTGCTCTTACCGAACTGAATTATTCTTTTCTCACCAGGTATCACCTCAGTACGTTTGTACACATCTGGGTCTCCATCACGTACTGGAACGATCTTGGTCTTTGGTTTTGGAGTTTCTACTATCATCTTAGGTTTCACAACAGGCTTGGATTTTAACACCAACATGTTGTAGCCTATGATCAGACATATAGCTAATGGATCAAACACAATAACTATAACAAATATAAACCATTTAACAGCCGTGTCTATAGGAACACCAAATGACTCAGAGATGAATTTGAAGCTACCTATGTCTGTCTGACTGATATCAGATTTGTATTGAATGATCTGATTGTCGTTCTCTTTGATCTGATTGTATAAATTGTCAATGTCTGATGATATATCTTTGTTGTTTGTGTTGTTGTCAGAGAGAGAATCCACCTTGGTTATAAATGTATCATATTCCTTTGTGACTCTCTCAGCGATAACTGCTAATTCTTTTGCGATGATCGTTCTTTCAGACTGTTGTTGTGACTTCAACTCTTCAACCTTTTTCTTTTTGCTACTGAACAACCCACCTGGCTTTGATTGTAATGCATCTAGCTCTTCATCTAGTGTCACTAGCTTGTTGTTTAACTGTGCATTACGTGTGTTGCTCTGTGTTACAAAGTCATCGTATATCTTTTTATATGTGTCCCTAGAATCAGTGTCTGCTAGCTTGTCTGACTTGGTGCTGGTTTGTAACCTTTCGATCTGATCACGTGCGTTGACTGTTTGTGATTCAAGTGACACAATCTTGGTACTGTAATGTTCGATCTTAGTCTTTGTGTCTTGATAAGCGTCTGACAAGAACCCAAATATACCTAACGATGTGATGAATATCAACAAGCCACATGCTAACGTTAAATATGTCTTGTACAAGAACCTCATCACATGCCACTGCCGATACAGAAGACTCACAGCAAATAGCTTTCCTATCTCCAGACTGCTTGCCATGATAACAACAGGTAGAAAGCTACCAGCAAACAACAATCCAATACCTTTCACGGAAAAATATGCAGCACATCCTGCTATGAAAATACTAACGCAGAATAAAAGAAAGGGGAATAACTTGTTCATATGATTATTTATCCTCGCGGATGATCTTTTGCTTGTACTTTGTAATAAGCGCACTCAAACAATTGATAGCTAATTGTGTGTTTTTCTCTCTGAGATGTTCAACTGGATATGCTTCCTCTAGCTCCATTATTTTCTCAGACAATATGATGATCTTGGCTAGCATTATGTCGTTATGTTGTGCTACCTCATCATCCATACAATTATTTATTGTATCATAACTTGATATATCTCAAAGTGGTACGGTTCATGGCTAACGCTTTATTCAATGTATGTGCTTCATGCTCTGATAACATCATGATCGGTGACCTGTACAGTTTATTCGCTGGTTTGCTCCAATCGATCTGCATGTATTTATTGAGAGTTGTATTGTATACTTCTTGCATGATATAATTATAGTATACACCCGCTCGGATGTCCACAAAAAAACATCAGTTGATGTGTAACACGACGTGGATATAATTAGTAATTGGGTCCCGCGGGTTGTGACATACAACTGATGTTTTTAAGGTGAGGGGGCGCCCGCTACGCAGTTACCACCCTATAAAATGGTTGGGGAGAGGCTACTCTTCAGCCTTCTCTCAACACGTCTCTAGTTACCGCCAGAATGTCTCTGCAACTTGATGGCCGATTAAGCCGCTCGCAATCACTTGATCGTTGAGCCTCTACTACAGAGATCTTGTTCGCACTACGCTCCTAGATTCGTTGTTATGCGACTAAGGAAGGCCTTGAATTTTACTTCTCACCTCCAGGAGACATACCTATAGTTTAAGTATAGGGGTTGGCAGACGTGTACCACATGGCGAGTTGTTAGCTCGATAGACTTTCCTTGGTCTAGCCTCAATCACTTGATCGTTGACCCCTTGCCGCAGCAAGGACATGTGTGCCAGTGTCGCTAAGGTAGCGACTTCTACTGGCGTCCCACCATGACGACCGTCGAAGTCATGGTATTAAAATTTAAATGTAAAAGAACGATTTGCCGACTCATCGGCGGTATATTTATATTATAGTGACTATCGCCACTGTAGGCAACTATTGTTTTTCTTTCTCTTCTTCTGGTACAATGTAGCTAGCGATTGTGGTTAACACATCCTCCAACTTGAGGACAGAGTCAGCTAGACTGTTGATTGTGTCTTCTAAGATCTGCACTCTACTCTCAAGTTCGATGATTTTACTGCTAGTTGGATCGTGACTCATTATCGTGACCTGGTGCGTGAGTGATAATTACGATTGTGATTATGAACGCGACGACGATTCCGGTTTTTGTAATGATGCTCAATCAATAGAGACACTTCATCACGATGCATGTTACGCTTGGTGATAATCTTAGGCGTCTCAGCATTTCTACCTGACGTGTCTGTGATCTCAATCAAGAAGTTCTCAACACCATCAGCTTGTTGTCCGGTGTTACCACCAGTCACTGTGATGTTGTAGCCTGAACTCAATGTACCTTGAGCAATACATCCTGTGTTGGGTACCACCATTGGGTGAAATACGAGATTAGCGAAAGAGGCGATTTGATCCTGATTTTTGTTCATAGTGTGTTTGTTAGGTGTCTAGTTATTAATGCTAAGTCTTCAATCTCTTTATTGAATCTTGTTAAATTGTGTGTTGTTGCGTAGAAGATGGCTGACTTGAATCGTAACAACACGTCGTTCATCAACTCATCGCTAGGTTTGTCATCATTCTTCACAGCGTCATCGCAAATGGCATCCCATAGATCACCAGCGAAGAAATCAGTTACATCTGTCCAGTTTTGGTCGTCTTCATTCATGTGTTGTGTTATTTAGCGATTACTACGAAGGCGTCTAAGACGAACTCTAAGATGGCCCACCCGATAAACATGCAAAGCCCGCCGACTGCCATAACTCTGGCTTGAGCTGGGAAGAGAAAAAACCCTCCGATTAACATGCAGCTCGCGATGAATATCGCTAAGACTACACCCATTGATCCTATTTCTATTTCTGGTGGCATAATATGTAATTATTTAATGTTATTGTCGTTGTTAAAATTTAATTATAATCTATTCTAGCTGATCAGGCAACTAATAGATGTTCAACCGCTACTCGTTTGGCTCGAGCCTGCATGCCTGATCCTAGATTGCTGATAAACTTACGGGCAGACGGGTTCTTGCTACTCTTGGCATGGTGATCAAGATACTCTGTGACTGCATTCATCATGTCATAGCGTGTCTTCCCTTCATTTCCCATACCCTCTTTGAAGAGATGAATAAGATCATCCACTCGATTGTTCATCATGGTCTTGCTTCTGTCTGATTTCAATTTAGCAGCCTTCTTGACAGTCTCTTTGTCTCGGAAATCATTGAAGAAGTTCTGAGCGAATGATTTAGCCTGTCCTTCGCTCATGTTCACCTTGTACAATTTACTTGCGATATGTTGAAACTCTTTGATCTGTCCTACACTCCTGCTGAACGCATCACGAGCCTGAGTCAAGTTGTCCTCCCATGTGGTTGAATGTCTCACACCGAATCCTCTGTCCTTGCTAGCAGCAGACAATGAGGCCATCATGTTGTTACAGATGATTCTGTTGTTGTATGACAGGAATGAGTTGCGTCTCATACCATCATGATACACTATCATGACCACTCGTTGCTCAAATTTATCATCCTTGTTGTTCGCAGCCTTAAAGTTCTCTGGAAGTTTAGCACTCACCCAACAGGTCTTTCCGTGATTAACAATTCCGGCGGATTCATAAACCGCCCCGGCGTCTTTGACTGTCTCATCAAATGGCGCGAACATGTCTTCATTGTCAACGATGTTGTAACGATCACTACATGTACCTAACACGAAATGATTGTCCTCACGACGCAACAGATACTTACCAGACACTTCATCACCTTCAGGTGTGTGCATTGGTACTTTCTCCATTTTGAAGTTGAGTTGGCTCCTCTCAAGGACGTTACTAAAGTCGATTTCACCGGTCAAGTCTGTGCCGGTTTTCTTATCTAAGCTGGTTAATTGACTGATCATATTTATATTATAATGTATATTGTATTGATGGGCAACTATTACATGCCCCATTCGTTAGTTACTTTAAGTTCGAACTTGGTCATCACCACATCATCTGACACTCGATCAGTGTGAGAGCAAGTGTATCCCCATGGTTCCAATCGTGTCAACATATATGAAAGGTATCTTTCTCTATGTTTGACTAGATATGAGTACTCTTTCTCGATTATAACCTCCATCAGACTGATGCTAAATTCTTCTAATATCGACCTGACCGGCTTCCGTACCATTTAGTCAACAGTTGCTTCAGCGAAAGCTTCTGCTTGAGTCTTTACCAAGATTGTCTCATAATGCGATATCATGTGTTCTAAAGCATCCTCCACAAACTCACGTTGACTCATGGAGCTAGCCTCCACTACATTTTTCAATCGCTCCTTGAAGGAACTGTTGACTATCAACGAGAAGTAACGATCATGTGTCTTCTTGACGTTTTTTCTTCTCAAGCCATTGAACAAAGACTCATCTGCATCTACTTTCTTGATAGCTTCAATTGCTGGTTGGTCAAGTTTAGTGTGTGACCATCCTCGAGTACCGGACCGCTCAACAGTCAATCCGAATCGCTCGGCAGCTGTCTTGAACTTCTTATTATGGTACTGACCTCCACTGCAATCACTCACCTTCTCCACACATGCGTTCCACAGATGAGCCATCTCATGTAACAATGTTTCTAACAAGCATGAGGCACCTCTAGAGAGATATTCAGCACTCAAATTGATCTCAGGAACACTGTCACCTACTAAGTTGTCTTTCCAGAAACCATTTCCAAACCACCCGTAGGCATTGCGACGACCACTCTCTTGAATGGTTATGACTACATTGGGTAGTTTGTTCTCTGCGAACGTCGCGTTAAAAATGTCAAATGCACGATACAGCTCAGAATACAATTGCTGGCTTCGTGATGCGGGACTAGAGACATACCTTCCGGTTTTTTGATCTCTATATTTGGTTTTCTGTTTCATGTCTTTATTATATACTATTGAATTGTGTTGTGCAACTTAAAGTTTAATATCCCCAATCGAATCCATCACGTCGGAATAGATTGATCTTACCATCATGAGATTTATACTCCTTGATGTATTGCTTTGCGTTATTCTCTTTTGCTTTAGTGTGTCGCTTGAGCACTCTGTCTCTCTCAGCATCTCTTTTCTTCATTACCTTGGGGTCGTCATATTGATTACCCAGGCGATACTCTTGGGAACCACAGGACGATAGAAACAATACAGAAGTTATTAATAGTGCTTTCATTTTGTCATGATATAGCAATCCTCTTTGCTTTTGTCAATTCCAAGGCATGGATAAATCTTACGGTCATCTCCTAGAACAGTATATGTTGCATGACCGTTATTCTCGAACGTAAGCTCCGTTACTGTTCCCTTGCGGTAAGACCCGGCATGATAAAACCACACCCTGTCTTTGATCTTTCTTTTGTGTCTCTTAGGAAATGTCTTTTTCTTCATGTCCTGGTAATTCTCTAGCGTATGATTCTATCAAAGCTATACATGATTGAGCTAGCGCTTCAACTGACGGTGCCATGATATCAACTGGCTTGGGTTTGCCATTCTTTCCTGGTTTGCTTATCTCTAGTCTCTCTTTGCTCAACTCGATCAAGTTCCTGATTGCGATTGATTGCTTGAGTGTTGGAGATGTATCAGACATCATGACGTCATTTATACCGAATGGGTGTCGGCAGCTAAACCAAAACGCTTTCATTTCATCCTTGAACCAGCTCATCTCTTTTTGTATCGATTCCTCTTGATGTTGTTAGCTACAAATTCTTCTGCCATTTTGACTCTCTTCTCGAGAGACTTGCCTCGAGGCCATCCCTTGGTGAATATTATACTCTCCAAGCCTGTACTGATCATATTCTCGTACTCGAATACATCCTTCTTCTTTATCAAGAGTATGGTGATCCCGTCATCAAAATGAACTGAGTAACGTGCAGCTAGTTCTCCTCCTCCGTTGTATAATGAGCTTATAATCTTCATAGAAGCCAGCTGGCGATAAATCCTAGTGTTTTCATAAATTTTAGTTCTGGTAATTGAGCGAACTTATAGAAACGCTTCCACCAACTCTTGCTAAATACCCAGTCTCGAGATTTGATGTACTGTGTTCTTATTAGCCTCATAATACAATTATAATGTCAGGTGATGTGATGCGCAACTACTTAAGCTCCCATGGGAACACGATCCATTGATCATCCTCCACACACTTGTAATAGTAGTCTGGTGTGAATGATGTTCCTCGTTTGGTGAATATTGATGCAGTTTGAATAGGGTTACCGAAAGCCTCTTTCACATGGTTCACAACATGTCTCAATGTATTGCCTTTATCAGATATATCATCCACAATAAGAACTGGTTGTCCTTTGGAGAGACCCGGGCAATTGATAGGTAAGCGTTGATATGTACGTATGCTGCTTTGTATGTCTTCTACATATCCGTTACTGGTGTCGTAACTCGCAACTCCCATGCTATAAACTTCTCTGACACCCATCAGGTTTGCGAAGGTTACAGCTGGTACCCATCCACCTCGGCTCAATCCGATGATCACTTGCGGTGGTGGAGGATGATATGTCTTGACTATCTCTCTGCAAGCACGTTCTATGTATCTCCAGCTATAATGCTTCTTTTTACTCGTCCACTTGCGAATCCAGCTCATCGTTTAATTCAGTAAGGTTTTCGATTGCGTCATTGAGACTTTCGAGAGTATCACCAGGTTCGATTGTGCAAGCATAAGCGTCGAGCGAGTATTCAAGTTTTTTGTATAAGTCATCTAATGTTGTTATATACTTCGCAAGATCTTTAGGCATAAACTTATTTATGCTCCTCCTGATCCAAAGTCGAGAAAAGTTCCAATTGATCTTTATTTTCTGTATTCAATGTTACGTTAGTGTCCCATATCTCTGTAACAATCTCATTAGCTAACTCTTCTTGAGCTCTGGAGCTACTCAGATTCACTTGACCTTCGTACTTGTCACTGAACCGCTTGATAGTGGTTGTAATTTTGTTTTTAATATCGTTTAACATAAAGTTATTTGTTTTGCGCGGCGAAAGCTAGGATGTTATCTTCTCTTGACTCAAGCTCTTCAGCTGATAAAGTCCATACACCAGCAGTACCACGACCGTCTTTATTAGCTTTACCAATAGTAACTAACTCTCTTAACAAGTTATAAGCACGATTCACGTTATCTTCTAGAAGTTTAGAAGCCTCGCTGATGTTGATACCGGTTGGTGACTTGCTCATAGCGTCAAGTAACGCTTCACGGTCAGCAGCTTTACGGTCAGCCTTACTACTAACTTTAGTAGTGCTTTCCTCATCACGGATAACAACCGCATCGAAGTCATAACCGTGAGGACCGATGACAGTCTCAAGCTCATTACAAGGACCGAATCGATTCTTCTCAAAATACACAACCCGGGCACCGTCATTGTCAACATCGTCGATACGATCGATCTTGAGGTTAGAGTCAACAGTATGAGGAACAATTGTACCACCCTTGAGCTCACCACTCTTGGTCAAGTGCATGATGAATACTACAGTACATTCTGTATCTTTAGCGCGCTTAGTCAAAGTCTGTACAGCATATTTCTCAAGCTGACGACTGTTCATTTTAGTCTTGCTAGTAAGAGCTTGAAATGAATCGATAACAATAAAGTCAAGATCAGTCATGTACTCACAAATCTCATCAATATCAGTCATGTTGGCGATTTGTACTCTCTTAGCATTAACTCGATTAGCAGTAAATGCTAACTGATAAATGCTCTCTTCACCAGAGAAATAACCAGTCTTGTAACCGTTACGATCCATGCCGTCTAACAACTGCAACATGAATGTAGTCTTACCACAACCAGCTTTCGCAGTCAAAGTCAAAGCACTACCAGGTAGAATGCCTTCATCGAACAACGCATCAATCTTCGTGATGCCAGTTTTGAGGCGACGATTAAAGATGTCAGGGATAGTGATATCACATACCCTGGTGAGTTTGGTTGTTGTTAAGTCTAGATCCATTTTATTATATGTTAGGTGTTGTTATCTTGTTATACTATAATTATAACGTATTTGAGTAGTATGCGCAACTTTATTATTTGTCATCTGCTGTGTCTGGTTCGCAGCATTCTTCTGCGAAATAGGTGCTTTTGATCTCAGTGGAAAGTTTCTGTTCATTTGACTGGCGAATCGCGCCCATCATGACTTCGCTCTGTTCCCTATGAATATAATCATCAGTCCCTTTGCTGAATATGTCATCAAAATTGTCTCCATATTGCGTTATGTTGTAAGGTCTTGGTTTGCTTCCTTTGCTCATATGTATATTATAACCTCACTCTTCAGAATGTTCAACTTCTTTCTCCTGTTGTATCAACTCGCGAGACACTTTCTCGGCTCTGACTACAATTTCTGGATGTGCATCATCGATCCACCAGTCAACAATTTGTCTCTTGTATAAAGCGATCTTGTCATCCTCAGTGAAATCTATAGTGTATTTGTTTATTTTGACCTCGTCCATATATAAATAATAACATAATGAAGACGTTTAAGCAACATTTTAGTTCAGTATTAGCAGAAATGACCCGTCCAGGTCTAGCCAGATACTTCAAGACATCAGAGAGAACAGGAGAGACTAAGTTTAAGAGTCGTCAATACGAAGATGATACTAATGATCTTCTACGCAGAGCACAACGCACAGTGAGCAAGCTCGATCAAGGAGACAAGGAGTCCATAAGGAGTGAGATAGCTGAACTGTTGTTCAAGATCGACATGATGTATGATGCATCAGGTGACGAGAGAACTGATGCAAAAGGTGACCTAGCTCGTAAGCGTACAGAAATCATCAAGAGAGCCAGACAAATGAACGCCATGCCCACTTACGGAGAGGCAGTTCAATTTGCTAGAGATTTAAAGATAATACTGAGAGGTTAATGAACCTCGTTATTGACGGTAACTTGGTTTACCCTCCTAGCGAACTGTCTTGTATTAGAGACATAACATTGTATAGCTCTATCTACAGTGACCTCACAATCGTTGTTCAGATTTGGCCTGAGTTGAAAGATGATGTCTGGTTCAGATTGAAAGCAGCTGGAGCCATGGATTATGTGTATGAGATAACTGATCCGGAGATCGATGGTATTGTCATAAGCGATGCTAAAGGTAGTAACATCAGAGTTGATGAGATAACATGTGACAATTTAAACAGTATTCTCAATCGATTGAGACCCTGGATTGATCTACCTATTTAGTGTTGCTTTTCTTTTCAGCTACATTCTTACGACTCTTGCGTACCTGCTCCATATACTCGCGATGCTTCTCTAGTCGCTTCTGAGCTTCATTAGCTTTATCCCAGGCAGCCATTACTGATGGATCCTTGATAGGTGATTTATCAGAGCCGTACAATGTATGCTTCTCGTCTTTGACAGCCTTGTTAGCATCTCCATCCAATTGTTGTAATTTATCAATTGCCTCGTAGTTGTAAGGCATCCCGGACGGTCGATGTTTAGGTGAAGATGGTGAAGACGACATTCCGTTGTCTAACTTATAAACATAAAACATACCATTACCTACCTTCTTGATACCTGGTCGATTTTGCGACAGATCCTTTGGTGCTTGTAACTTCTTTAAGAAATTACCAATCATGCTCTCACCGTTAGTTGTGATTGGTAATAACAATGTTATTAATGTCAAGGTGCGTATGTATTTGTTCATGTCAGTATTCAGTTTGATATTAGTCCTCACGACGTCTTGGCAACACTTCAATCCGATCCATCTTACCGAGAGCTCGTTCATATCTCTTCTCGTAATCGATGATCGCATTTGCTCGACTAGCGGCTTCCATATTTTCAGCTTGCGTTCTAGCAACATCAGCTTCTGCTTGCAATGTTCTTTCTCTGGCTGCTAGCACATCAAACTCATCAATCGATTGACCGAACATGATACTCTCACGAGACACATATCGACTGCTCTCACGACGTTTGATGTTTCTGTCTAGGTCACGATCGCGGGCCTGCTCACGAGCTTCTAAAATCTCATTGCGTTCAGCGATGATGTTCTTAGCATCCCGACCAGTCGCGTAGTCTCCGGTGCTAGGGTCATAAACAATGGTCTTCGATCGACATCCTACATTGAAGAGGATGGTCAGTGTTGCAGCGAGTTTCACTAATTTTAGTTTGTTTTTCATAATCTTGTTTAATATGGTTATCGTTGGCGTATATCTAAGTATACGTCTATTTTCTCAAAGCGCAACTTATTTAAATATGCATCCGCTTTGTGATCGTCACTCCAGTCTGAACATACAAGAACGCTAGCGATCAACGCTAACGTTCCTAGTACGGCATATAAAGTGATACCTTTGTTGTTTTTGTTCATTCTATAATTATAGAGATATAATCATAGACAGGCAACTAATTATCAATCATCCCATGGATCATCATCAATCTCTTGATTACAATCAAGTGAATCCTCTACTGAGAAACTCACTTCATTAGAATGTGCTCCTGAGTTGATGATATTAGTAAAAATCTCCAGCTCATCACTAGTGAGATACAACGCGCCTGTATTGTTTCCATCAATTTCTAATACTGCATGCACTGAACCAGATTCAGCTCGCGAGGCGATCAGTAGCTTCAATGCTTGCATCATTATGCGGGTGCAGGAGCCGGGGCGTCCTCACTCGTAACTTGAGCCTGCTCAGCATCTGCTTGAGCTTTTTCAGCCTGTTGTACCGCTTCAACGAATGCAGTCTTGATCTCCTTGATCTTCTCTTCATCAGCGTCACTCACGATAGTGTCAGCATCTCTCAGAGATACTTGCTGTACTAATGTTACAACCTGATTCAATGTGATATTGTTCAGAATGTTATTTGCTACGAAATTGACAAGTTCTTGCTTGTTCTCGATCTCGGGCTTTGCGTTAGATTTTGTGTCTTTACTCGTACTTTTTTTCTTGGCCATATAATTATATATTATGTTTAAGGGTTAAATCAACTGATTCTAGTCTTTTTCAACTAGATATGTTCCTAAATTCTCTGACAAAACTTCGCATGCAGCAATGATAGAAGCTTTGATCTCAGGATCTTCCTCACCTATGCTAGTCTCATATACATCTAGTATGAAATCGTGAGTGATTTCTTGCTTCACCTCTCCTGTATCCATGTCGTGTGTCTCTTTATTGTTTTTGTTACTCATAGTTCTTCAGTTAGAGTCTCGATCTTTTGTTCGATCTTCTCTATCTTAATATCTAGTATAGATACTTTGCTAGCCAATTTCAACCTTTTTTGTTGAACATCGATAGCATCCACATGAACATCAGTGATAGCTTCTATGTTATCAATTTTTGTTCCTAATTTATTCTTGTCAATTGCTTCTAGTTTAGCCAATTGCACTCTGAGAGACTTCTCTTTGGTTAACTGAGTCAACATCTCTCTGTTGGTACGTGAGCGCTCTCTCTGCAGATCGTCTCGATCTTCCTCTAGCTTGCTGATCTCATGAATCTTTTTAGTATCATCCAGATCATCACTCAAATCATCCACCTTTCCTCTGTCCTTAGCGTTTACTTGTGCGTACAGTGCGTCAGTACTTGAGGAACTAGATCCTGTAGGTATCATACTCTTAGCACGGTCAAATGCATTGTTCATTGAGGATGTACATCCAATGTTCAGTGACATTGCTGCAGCTAGAAGGGAGTATATATAGATCTTGGTCTTTCTCATGGTAGTAATAATATTGGTTTACGAATAATCTTGATTCGCTAATTATACTATGATCTATACTTAACGGCAACTTCTTATCGATACTTGCTCATGTCGATACCCTGAGCGAGGGCTTTTGCTCGTGCAAAACCAGTCAACTTGTCCGGATCTGGTGCTACTCTGTCTGGTTCATCCTGGTGTTCCTCTGGATCTCCTTCGACTTCAGCCTTTTTGACCAGGTCCCCTACTTTAGCCTTGGCTTGTTTCTCGATGTTGCGGTATCTTTCTGCACTCATTGGTGGTTTGCCTGTGGTGAATGCACCAATTGCTTCAAAATATCGTTTGATATCATCTAAATTGTACTCATCTCCTGCCATTCTGCTCTCTAGTTGTGCTAGTTCTCTAATTGACAGGTCGGCTAGTTCTTTTTTGCTCATTGGTCTTCCAGCTTCATCAGCATCGTCCCATTGAACCAGCACTCGTTCAGCAGCTTGTTCCATTGCTTGGAGTTTTCTGTTCTTGGTGTCTCTGAATTCAGATTGTTCACCCTCCGGAAGGATGTTAACTTGACGCTTGATACCGGTCATTTTCTCATACGGGCTGCTGAAGTATGCTTCTTTTAAGATCTTGTCTACTGATTCATCGAAATTCATATAGTTATTTATTATCAGAACGCTGTATGCCTAGGTTTTTCTTCAGTATAATTACCGTACGGGTGAAGCAACCGGTTCATTTTGAACTTATCCCTGGGGTAGTAATTCCACTTATCGTCCAATATGAACCAATGATCACGTAATATTATGTTCAGAAAAGGTTCATCCTTTTTATAGTGCTCATGGTGACTGTATTGCCTTATCAACCTCATGTAATCATCAGTTGTGTTGATATCGAGCCACGTATTAATATCAAAAACCATCATACCAGCATTAAAAAACTTCCTGGACTCATCCCCATTAGCGTATAACTCTGTTAGATTGTAGTATTTCAATGATTCATGTACGGTTTTTAGTATATAATGAGGCACAGCTCCTATAGGTTGTTGGTTAAGATCATGTCTCCATAGATCATATATACATCCAGTAGCAAACACATCACTATCTAGAAAGATCGCCCGGGTGATTGATTCATCTAACTTGCGGAGTATCTCTGGGATATACACCCGCTGGTGCATCAATGGTAGTTTGCTGATTTCATCTGATGGTTTAACGTACGTTATGTTATCATGAGAGATCATATCATCACTGGTTATTATATAGTAGTTGATATCACTCTTATCTTTCCTGTAGAACATGTTGATATAGTTGATTGATTTTAATGTGAGCTTATGGTATGTTGAACCGCTCACTAGATAGCAGATATTAACACTCATCATATCTTCAACTTAAATCTATAAGTATCGTCTTCAATCCATGAGCCTATATTCCAATGCATGCCAGCACCAGTGAGGGGTATGTTCATGTTTGATTCTTGTATTTTATATCTCTCTGTTTTTGAGAGAGACTCAAAACTTTGATAGTCATGAGTAGTAGTGTTACAAATTGAACTGAACTTGTTATGACATACAGTCATATACCCACCGGCGGTGGTCATCATCACTTGATGATGTTTATCTGCCTCAGAGTCTCTACTATCAAGAGCGAATTGCAATCCTCTTATACAATAATTCATGAACTTGCTTCCTGGTACTGAGTAGAATATACTGTTAGTCAATAATGGTTTATCATGAGGCCATCCTCCTAGACCATGCCCCGGGTGCTCTTCAAACAACACAACCTCGTCAGTAAGTAGGTGGCTAACATCTTTAAAACATTCGATGTCTAAGTCACAATACAATCCACCATACTCATATAATATTAAGTATCTGCTCATGTCACTCCTAGATATATTACACTCATAACGCAAGTACAACCCCATCAACTCCGGAAACTTCTCTTCTATCAATTTCTCTATAGATTCATCAGTCCAGAACACGTGGTTCCAATCACGGTGGTGCTCAATCCATGTTGCTCTCCAATCAGCAAGCTTTGGTGGTATGTTATCATCTGACCACATCTGATGAATTGTCTTACAGGTCATAAATATCCACCCGGTCCTTTCCATAGAATTTATTGAAACCATGCTTCTCTAAAATACATTGATACACTGGATTGTCATCATTATACGGAAAGCAGAAACTGGTCGGTATCAGGTTGTGATCTCTAAAACGTCTCATCATTAATTTTGTATCATTTACAGTATTAAACCCGGCATGCTTGATATGCATGTGACTGTGACCACCTATATAACACCTCGGAGTACTGGCTATCTCTTGTATTTGTCTCCAGTTCATGTAGTGTGATAGGTCACCGGTTTCGAACAGCTTGTCATGTGCTTTGTGGCATTGTATAAATTCATCTGATTGTGATTGATCATCCGGAGCTACTATACCTGTACTGATGAAGAATATTTTATCGGTATCAATGCTATTAATCTTATCAAGATGTAAGTACTGTGTATATAGCCCATCATCGAACGTCAATATATACTCATCTAGAGGAAGATCAAACATCCACTCCGCGACTTCATGTATCATCAATACAGGTTTCATCTCTTGAACACTAACTTAAATCCCTCAGCGAGTTCGTACCCACACAAGCTTCCATGATACTGATCTCGAGCGGTTATCATCCGCAAGCTTACTGGATCAGGTGAGGGTCTGAGTTCCGTTGTATATCTGCTTATCATCTTCATCTTGATGTTAGCATGCTGAGTTATATCCTCATATACATTGAGCTGTTTAGGCTCATGTCCCCATTCAGTGCTGCCAGGTATCGTGAACTCATATAATTCATTGACAGGACTAGACTCTCTCATCCGACAAGCGACTCGCGTTGCACTAGATATTATCTGATGATCCTTATGCACGTCACCATTGTAGTGTGTGTACACAACCGTCGGTTTAATTGACTGTATGTATTGATACATGATATTACACAACTCTGTTTGAGGTGTTTGATCTAGCCTGGTGTCTGAATATCCATGAAATGATGTATCTATGATACCAACATCCTTGCAGTTAGCAAGGCATGCCTTCTTCCGAGGAGATCCAACCTTCTCATGACCCGGTCTATCCCCCTTGCAGAACACCATCAAGTGTACATCATTTTGCTCACATAACTTTGCAGTAGTACCGCCCATGCCTAACTCAAAATCATCTAAATGTGCTGTCAGTAACAGTATTTTCTTTTTCATATCATGCTCTTGATTATTGAGCGAACATCATGGATTGGTGTGAAGTATTGATTGATCTTATCAGTGTTCGGTTTGCGTTTGTATATTTCACCGAACTGATCACTGAAGTCATCTGCATGCGGTCTGTATATAATTTTACTCTTGCTGCCTATGACATCTATCACAGTTTCTGCTAGTTGTGATATGGTTAGTACATTACTTGTGTTACCAATATTGTATATTTCCCCTGCATGCTGATCCATTGACACAATGTCAAGCATACTAACAGCATCTCTGATGTCACAGAAAGTCCGGTATTGTGTACCATCACCATAAACAATTATATCTTCATCTTGTTTGGCTAGCTCCACGAACGTTGGTAACACCATACCGTATTTACTCAGCTGCCCCTCGCCTGTGACGTTGAAGAACCTTGCGATAGTGTGAGGGAATGAGTATGTTTTGAGTAGAAATTCTGACATGAGTTTAGCACAAGCATATCCCCAACGTAGGGTGTCAGGTGAGCCAATCTTCAGCGTGTCTGTCTCTCTAGCCTCTTCTGTATTACCATAAACCTCACTTGTGCTAGCAAATACGACACGATTGTTATACTTCTCGAATAGCGGAAACATGTTGTTGTTTATGTTGAATGAATTGCGTAATGTACCTTGAGGGTCTCTGTCTACATACTTGACACCAACTGAACCAGCCATGTGATAAACCAGATCAGCATCAGCGAGCTCTTTCTCGATCGTCAAGATGTCGTGCTGTGTACTTAGATCAACTGATAAGACAGTCCGGTTGGGGCCTTTGATAAACACTTGACCGGTACTAAAATTATCGATAATAGTTACATGATCTTGTTGCTCTACATAAAACTCAGCCAGATGAGAGCCTATGAAACCTCCACCACCGGTGATTATTATTTTTTTATCCATTGTTTTATTTCTTGTATACTTTTCTTGTTGGTTACATCATACTCATGTGTAATGTTCGTGCTTGCTAATATCGGTTTAGTTTGATCGACAAACTCCTTCAATGTTATATATTCAATAACATTGTTCATGTCATCTGCCGGGATGATATTCTCTCGTATTTGTCTCATTAGGCCTTTCTTTCTGCATTTACTATACACACGTGGTATACGCAGTATGATATAATTATTATATACACTCTTGATATAGTTTTCCATCAAAAGTTTACAGTGACAATATATGTTATCAGGTTGTAATGCTCCAGCAGTACTAGCAAAGATAAATTTAGCATCATGCTTTTTTGTTAGCTCTATCATATTAATAGTACCGTTTACAATAACATCAACGACACGTGCAGCGTCCTTGAAATCATACACGTCTGACGGACCCGCGAAATGGTACATATTGTCAAAATTGCTTACATTGTCACTAATGTTTAGTATGTCACCATAGTCCACGTTACTACCAATTACATGCTGCTTCAGAGCACCAGCGAGATACCCTCTCTGACCACCAGTGAATAGGTTAACTGGTGGAATCCCACTCACAGTTGTCCCATCCTAACCTTATGAAATTGGTGTGATTGTTTCTTAGACAGGATGTCAGAGTCTTAACAAATCCAGATCGATTTACCGGTTCATGACATTCAACACCCAATGCTTCCATTAATTTATAATCATCATCTGGTATATGACCGATACCACATCTATCATAACAGCCATTATGACCAGCGTTGATCAGAGTGACATTATTACCATAATTCACTACGCTAAACTTTAACTGTTCATACGCTCGTTGATACACGAACCCAGCCACACCATACACTATGACTCTCTTACCAGATCTCGCCAATCCTCCTGCAACGTTCATCATATTTGTCTCTTGAATACCAAAATTTAAACATCTCTCCGGGAACTTTTTCTGAAACTTCTTAAATCCCCACATGTCAGCATGCATGAAGATAGTGTCCTGGTTGTTATATTTACTTAAAAATGTATCAAGTGTCGCTCTCATTATAATTTTTCAGATATAGATTGAGTTCATGATTGTAGTCCTCAAATGTCATCTCTCTACCGGTTATTTTAAAATTAGATATACCTCTAGTCATTAATTGTTTGATCTGATTGGCCTTGAGGTCCATTCCATAACTATCTCCATACTTATTGATAGTAGGCCCGTGACCCTCATCCGGTTCGAAGCCAGAAGATTTGAGGTAATCAGATCTCTCAGATAACCAACATTCCTCTATTCTATACATCTCTTTCTCTCCCGCTTCTTCCCATGGCTTCTTATATGTTCTATTTTGTTTGGCTATCTCTTCAAAATGCTCACCATAGTAAGGACAGTTATAAAGACATGTGTCGTTCAACATTATCTCGTATTTGGATTGTGTTAATTTATCGAACTGGCTATCGAACACATGCTCACATCTAGGTACTATATAATCGTATATTTCCTCTAGTCGAGTGTATAGTGAGATATCCTCCTCACTCATCGGGACTGTTATCTTCCCAAACCCAGTGATGGACCGTGTATGCTTATACAATGGATATTTGTCCTTAACATAACTTACCAGATCTTCATTGACTGATATAATCACGTTACCCGCCCGGTGAAACTTCTCTAATAACTCATTACCAATCTGGTCAGTCAGATCAACAACAGGGTTTGTGAACGTCAACGCTATAGTGATTTCATTCCGATAATAGAAGTCAATTGTGTCATCATCATGAAACACATCGCGATTTATTCTACCACCATTCCATGGACAGTTATTAATACCATCATATACGGTAATATCTATATCCTTGAGCGTCGACTTGTTACGAAATATATACATCTTCAACTCAGTACTCTTACTGAACGCACCAGCTACATTAAACCTCACAATACATCTCCTCCATCGGTTTATAATGCCACTTGACTGGGTCCTTCTCCATATAAGGCACTCCGTGACCTTTTGTGGTCTTAAAAAAGAATATACGTGGACGGGGTTGATTACGTGAGAGTGGTGAATTGACTGAATGATTCCAGTTATCTTTAATTTTATCTACGTCATGTCCCTCAACGTCATATGTAAGCCAGTCGTAACCTCTACACATGTCAATAATCGGATCGACAGTAAGTACGTTATCAGTGAATCCGGTCACTTGCATATTATTATAATCTACAGTTACTAATACATTATAGATCCTATGGTGACCTATATATTGTAATGCTTCTAATGTACTACCCATTTGTAGAGTTGCATCAGTTATATTGACCCATACTAGTTGTTGAGGATTCGCGAGAGCTATACCGGTTGCTACTCCTAAAGCATTTCCCATGGTCTCCTCACCGTAATCTACAAACTTGATCTCATCATGCTTCACACCAACAGACAGGTCTTCAATTTCCGTTAGATAGCCGAGATCTTTCCATAGAATATAGTAGGCTTGAGACCCAAATGGTTTACCTAAGACAATCCTATCACGGTATGGCTTGATATATTCATTTGTAAACAACACATCGATATATGTCAGCATTGAGAGAGCAGACGGTACGTGTGTTAGCTGGTGATCAAATGAATATTGAAGAATTCTATTACTGATAGAGCGCACTAATGTATTATAGTATATTTCTAATGTAAATGCAACTACGGTCTTACTTTTTCTTGGGTATATAAAACTCACCTTTACAACAACTCCACTTACATTTGGTGTAGTTGTTGGCTCTGATCTTGAATAATGTCTTATTGTCCAGTATATTTCCGATAGGCTTCTCTAAAGTATTTGCACAACACATAAAATAATCTCCATTTCCGTTTATTATAATATACTCCTTACCGACAGAGCAAGTCCATCCCTCGAATGAAATGCCCTCTCTGTACAGATCATTTGTATCATGAGTTTTAATTGTACCGTCTTGGTATGTTACTTCGTACTCTTCATGGAACATGGCATGCTCATTAACAAAATCGCTATACATGTCAGTGGTGCTTCGATAGTCAATGTAGCTATGAATAAATTCTATCTTGTTCTTGTATGGTCGCGTCAACATCTGCTTACTGTTGTCTATGATGTCATTCTTACTCTCTTCATCATGCTCCAACATCACATCTACCTTGCCTAACATCCCTGCATTATCAATCATATCAATTTTATCTATAAACTTCTTAAAGTCCTTGGTGTATTTATGATGATATGATACGTTTATATCTAACTTGTTGTCTTTATGATCGTCAATCAATTCCTGTATATATCCATGGCCTACTGACAGGTTTGTTTGTAATTCAACAATAACAGATTTGTTCATGTTGAATATAAATTTGATCACATCTCTGCATTTAGGGTGTGTTGTAGGTTCTCCGCCATGGAAGTATATCCGGAAGTTTGTGTGATCTATGCAGTCAATCGCCGAGGTGATTGTATTTTCAATATCATCTATATTGTAGTGATGACCGTATTTCCAGTGACAATACTCGCAGTCATAATTACAGTAATCTGTTATACGTAATTGGAATTCATAGTAAGGTTCATCAAACTTATGTACTCCTTGTTGAGTATTACCTCCTCGGTCGGCTTTTATATTATAATCTTTTGGTATAATCATAACAATCCTCTCACATTAAAAAGCATTTATCGTGATTACATATACCGGTATGGTTCTTCCGGTGACAACAGTTATATAGACTTAAATCAGGAGCGTACAGGAAGTACACGCCAGTATACAAGCAAGGCTTGCCTCTAGGAGAATGACCCTCCCATAGTTTAGATCGATCTGTTCCTAGTCTTTCAACTTCCTCAAAATTAATTACCTTTTGCCAAGCCGGAGATCGTTTCAATCGATTATAATCCTTCAATGACTCACCAGACACACCATCACCAAAGTCTGCCACCGGTGTCAAGTATGTATTTTTAACATGTTCTTTAACTTTCATATAATACTCAATCGCACCTCTGTTGGTGTACATGACGTCGACTATTCGTATGTCAAGATTTGTTGGTATGTTTATATCATCTAGAGCTATTTGCGTGGGATGTATTGATACTTGTAATGTTACTGGTTCAGTTATCTTACTCAGAACCCTTTGGCTCTTGTTCGATAAATTTGTTTGTATGACGAATGGTATTTTATGTTTATTGAATGTACGTATTATATACTCTATGTGCTGGTGTAGGAACGGCTCTCCACCGAATACAAATATTTCTACTCCTGGGTATGTCTCACCTAACATTATTATAAATTCCTCTAACCGTGTCTTATCTAGCACCGGTTTTATTGATGGATCGAGATTTGTACAGTACGTACAACTATAATTGCACAACATAGTGACCTCCCATTCCACCATTGTTGGAATTTTATTCATTACACTTATTATAATATAATTTCGCGACGTTTTCCACTCAACATTATATTAAACTTTCTCACGTCAATGTCATATATTCTATCATATGATTCCTTGGGAACATCTGTACCACCGTCTATCCATATGGAATTATCTATCCGAGGTGATAGTTGATACCGGGAGAGTTTTGGGTACTTGATTTGCGTCCTATCATCACTTATAAAAAAATCATCAGTATCAATATCAGTAAAGCTAACGCACGGTTTATACTGTTCTGAAGTAAATTCGAATGACTCTTTCATGTTGTTACGAATAAGTTCAGGGTTACTGGAAACCAATTCCGGTTCCGATAACTCAATATACTCTTTATATAATGTTTTCTGTAACTCAATATCAGTACTATCCAATAGATTATCCAATTGAAAATCAATAACTTGTCTCATCACAGATTTGAGTAGTTTGGTTGCTAGCGGTACCCCACCAATCACTGATACTAAGTCTTCCTCACGCATAACACGCCAACCAGTGGTCAACAATTCGATCCCTATATAGTTTGTAGTGTCAAACACGACCTCTGGTAATATATCATGTTTATTAGACTTTAAAATGCCTGGCATCCAGTTGATCATATCATACTTTGGCCAGATTACATTCTTATTATATATTTTTAAGAAATTTTCCGTCACTGTATCAAAATAACATTCAAATAGAATACCGCTTTCCGGTAACGGGTTGCCTTTTGGTAAGGTTTCACGTGGTACTGATTTTATTCTATTGGCTGTAAGCTCTTCATTCAGCTGTATTATATCGATATTCATATATATTATTTATTCTCTAGCATTCATTATAACAATTTTATCAAGGCTATCAGCATATTTGGCGATCAACGCAGAGTATTCTCCTTGTGTTGGTATGAATATGTCTCCTGACAGCATGTCTAACAAGTCACTATCAGCATCACTTGAACGGAATTGAGTTTTTATGCCACGACATGTGAAGACATCACCTACCATATACATCTCATCAACAATCTCATCTAGATGTACCTCTACTTGCGAATCTCTAGTCCCGAGATCTTCGTGTGTTCCGGAATATATTGTAATACTATCGCAATCAAGCTCGATCAATATATCAGCAATTTCATGAAATTTCTTAATTGGTGTGTACATTCTCCATTCTTTACCTACATGTCTAGAGATGCTCAGAACATCACCTGTTCTCAGATGTAACTGAGCAATGGTATCAGGGGAGCTCAATCTACTCTCTATTAAATTAAAGAATTTACGCTCTCTCGTGTCTATATTATCACTTATATCAATTGACTGTATGAACATAGATAACAAACTCCCAGGGAAAGCATCTACCATCCACTCTAGATCACTCATCGAATTACAATGAGTGGCATAATTATAAAAATCACCCAACCTGTAGAGGTATCTCTCATCATCAACCGCGTGACAGCCAGTAAACCGGTCTAGATCAGGTGCTCTAGAGCTCTCATCAGAGCATGTATGTATTGTGTCTGTATATATTATTGAGAATAATTTTGCCCTCATGTTAAAGTTCATTGATCTTCGCTCCGGAGCATACTTTATGTTAGAGTTTAAATACATACTATCCTTAAGTTGTGCCCGGGTCATTGTTTCTTCTCTTTGTATATTTTTAGCAGACCGTCACAGTTACATGAAGCGTGTGGACATTTCACTGGACAAACCCGGGTTATATTTTTAAAGAAATATATATCTCTCACTAGATCCACTGGCTCATCAAAACATACCCTATGTGCGATTCCATCATATGATATCTCATAATTATTATTCCAGCAATCCCAGTCCTTGAAGTTAGTAAATTTGTTTTCAAATATATTATAATCATTGTACATCTGCTTGTCTCCGGTTGCCGTCTCGAATGTAAAGTAATCCGGGTAATCCTTAAATCGTTGAAATTCACTATAAAACTCTTGATTGTATTCTTCTAGCTTATGTACATCTCCTTCTGCATATAAAAAGTGAGGATGTATCACAACTTGATCGCCATATTTTTCGATCTCATCGACAAATTTATGAGTCTTGTTCCATAGACTCTTATTTGGTGATAGCATTACATTTATCTTCACTCGGAATTTCCTTCGGGTAGCGATCTCAATATTATCTAGTAGTTTCTTGAAGTTCTCGCCATACCGAGATTCATACTCAGGGTGAAAGCTGAACAGGAAATACAATCGCTCGTGAAACTGATGCTGCTCAAATATACTAGATCGTTGTGAACCGTTTGTAGTTATATACAATCTACCATCTTGATGTGTAGTGACTGCATCCAGGCACCGGTTTACAAGCTCATCATAATGTGGATGGATTGTCGGTTCTCCTCCTAATAATCCTAGAAACACTGGTAAGCTACTTCTAGCAATATTATTTATCACTAACTTTTGCTTGAACCACTTATCTCTTCGTCCCCACTCTTCGCCATAATCTTTCATCGCATAACAATATGTACACTTGAAGTTACACTGAGTGCTAACATCCCAATGAATATATAACCGCTGCACCTTGTGCTTTGTGTCGTATTGCTTTACATAATTATTCATGTTTATAAAAGTTATAACAATCAGTACATGGGCAACCAGTAGTCAGAGGACAGGTAACACATTCACTTATGTTTTTATTATTTAATAGTAATGGCTCACCGGTGCAACCATTACGAATCGATCCGTCTGGTTGTATATCCCAAAACGTAGCCTTGCACGACCATCCATAGAAGATATCTAATTCCTTCAATCGGACGTTATAATCGTCTATAATTGTTGTGTTGTTATCCTTGTCAGTAAACTTAACATCCTGAGATCTAAATAGAGATACACCATACCTCTGTTCAGTATCTCTTAAGAATATATTAAACTCATCCACGAACTCATCAGTGTACTCTTCATTCCATACATCACTAACAGAGCTCAGCATTTGAAGCCCTATAGGTACTCCATGGTCAAGTAGATCGATGATAACTGCCTTTATCTCACGCCACATCTTTTCATATATATTAATATTACATACATACGATACATGCTTAAACTTGTTCACCCCCACGCTAGTCTCCACAAACTTATCTTTAGATTTTTCATATTGAGGATGATATGAGCCGTTGATCTTAAGTTTGTTAAACTGCTGTTGATCGTACTTTGAGTACCACTCTATACTTCTAACCATATTTGTGTGTAGGTTTATCTCATTACATTTATTATTCATGCATAGAGATTTTATGATTATATCTATATCATCATGAAGAGTTGGTTCTCCACCTAATAGATCCATATTAAATTTTGGTATTGTCTTGAGAGATACCCGCTTTAAAACATTAACGTAAGCAGTTTTATTTCCTGTGGGTTCAACTTTGTTTAGACTCTTCTTGAAATAACAATAGTCACACCTGTATTGACATTGTGTATTGATATGCCACTTTAAGAATATCGTATCATGATCCTCTCTTCCGGAAGTGATATAATTATTCTTCATAGAATCTAGTATCATTATTAAGTTCAGGTACGCTTATGTTGTCCATCCCATCAGTAGTCTGTACCCATTTCTGTTCAGCTATATATTTAAAACTACATCCAATCTCTGCTAACATTCCTAGCAAGTGGTAGTCATTTCTTATATTATTACCACGTGGTACTTGATCTATCAGGTTGTTCTTAAATATGATCTGACCTAATTGAAAATACTCATCATCAAAGACGTTAAAGAACTCACTCAAGTTAGTGAGAGACTGATACTTGCGATTTTTCCGCATCATCTTATATGCACAAACCGGGCCGTAATATTCAATTTCCGGTTCAGAAATATACTCGATATACAGTACATCAGAATCATATACTATGTTGTCAAAAAAATTACTTCTAATATAATCATCATCTTCCAGAATATAGACATATTCCCCTCCGGATTGATCATATAACAGCTGATATATATCGGATATATCGATCGATGTTTGATAGTTATATCGAATCTGTACCTGAGCGCTATGTATTTCGGTTATATCTTTACTGTCATTGTTAACTATGATTTCGATCGGATAATCTGGTAGATTATTGAGTATACTATTTATTGATCGTTTAAATAGTTCCGGGCGATTGTGTGTTGGTATTAATATCGATAACTTCACGTTGCTTCTAGTATATTGATGATATCATCGCTCTCGGACAATCGAATACTATCAAAATCACTTTCGATATCCAGCATGCGATTCTTCAATCCAGTATCATGGTCAAGGTAATCATTGTCAATATTATGATAGATTACATCTCGGTCATAATGTTTACATTCTGCTGGGAGTCGAGGGCTACCATCAAACATCCCTCGTGTAGGTGTGTATATATAAGTGTTGAATCGACTGAACATATCTTGTAGAGGAGGTACAGTAAACTCAAACCGGTCATCTGGAATACTTCTGCATTGTTCTGTTATCACAACATATTTCTCAAACTCATAACTATCAGCCACCTGTAACAAGTCAGTATCTGAGATTTGTCTGCAGTTGATAGTAGCGTATATCAACCCAGTTGATTCTGTACATGTGTCAACTTGCTTCAATATGTCGAAGTTTATTTTCTTCTTGTAATTTATACTCAACTTAGTATCCTCTGGATTGCACAGATCATACACTCGATCATCTTGCAAAATAGTCACATCATACGGTACATCATACAGTGTATCAAACCGCGAGCATTTGAAGGAATACACGCGATCAAAAATCAACTTCGTGCCTTGTCGCTTCAATCTGTGCAAATCACCATCTACAAATAGAATATTATTGCCTTTGATAAACCTCGGTAGATTTGTGAAGTAGGTAGAGTTCTTAATTGAATCTAACTGATCATCGCTCAAGCTATACTTACGTGTTATCACTAGTTTAAATTCATCCCAACATTTAAACGTGTCACCGAACAGTATACATACATTAAGCTTGGTTGATAGTATCACGAAGTAATCGATTATTTCGAAAACATGACCTGATATTCGATGTGGTTGATCTGGGTACCAGGTCATCGATAAACATATATCATACTTCCGATCAAGTATGGTCATGTCACTCATCATACATCCCATGACGATAATGATTCACGTCTGTGATCTTCTCACCTGGCTCAGGATTCGGCTTGCATGCGGTCACTTGCTTCTCGATACCATCACATATGTTATAATACTTACAACTCATACACTCAACTGGCTTGACGTAATCCTCTTCACGTGGTTTACGCGCTGCATCATAAGCCATGTCTATCTTCTCTTCATGACTGTACTGTTTTGATACGTCAACACTGTAATCATAAATCTCTTTGTTCCAATCATATCTATCATAAATATGTTGATATTGATTGCATACATACTTCTCATATCCTTTCATGTAACAATAGGGTGTGTATCTAACGTTTATATATCGTACGTGATGCTTTATGTTATCGATACAAATTTTAATATTGTCCGTTACCTCCGTATAATCTATAGCATCCGCAAACTTGTTATTTACCCAATAATTTAGAGTCAAGAAATTAACTTCTAATGGGTTTAACCTTTTGATAACCTCGTGATAACTCTTGAGACCTTCACAATTTCTTTGATACACTGTACAGTTTACTCTCACTACCATGTCATGAGCATGAGCTAGTTCGATTGCCTGGTTAATCTTCTTCCAGGCACCCTTCCGGCGGACAATCTCATCATGGCTTTCCTCATCATATCCATGAACACTGAACATTATCTCTTTGAGTCCGCGCTCCTTGCTCTTCAATAAGAATTTCTCACGAGCAAATGCCCATCCATTACTCAATGTACTTATGTTACTGAATCTTGTATTACAGTAATCTAGTATATCAAACCATTGCTTATGCACGCTGCTCTCTCCGCCAGATAAATCAACCTCGTCAATACCGTATTTGTGGAGTATATCTATACGTCTCTTTATTTCATCAAAATCTGTCACTTGATCGAGCATGCCTTGGTAATAACAAAACTCACAGTCATAATTACAGAACGTACCAGTGTCCAGCTTGGCACGGTTACATCTAGGAGTGGTATAATCTTTTCGTAGTAGTACGGTGCTGAACTTGTTGCAATTCACACTATATTATATACTACCTGACTACAATTTGCAATCAGTCTTTCAATGATGTGATTCGATCTTCTATAACATCAATCCATGTACGATCAACCACCTTAATTTCACAGTCCGGGTTGTCATGGAGATCTATTTTTTGTTCATCGGTAAGTTCATCAGAGATTGTGAAGGTTTCACCTTGATATATATCAAGCAGCTCTTGCAATTGTTCCGGTTCGTTTACCTCACTGAGTATATTGATCAATTGTTGTAATTCAAAATTCATTTCAGATGGATCGATATCAATTTCCTCTTCCACGAACTCTGGTTCAAGTCCCTTGTTTAGTGTTTCATCCATCATGATGTCATCATCAACCAACTGTTTGATAGTGTCTCCGGATTCAATAATTGATATCATCAATTCATTATTAGGCCCCGGTAACAGTAAACTGGGCCAAAATCTGAACAACTCCTGGAATGTATTGTATTGTGTTAGGTCAGTTTCCTGTGGTATGTCTCTGAACATCTGCTTGATAGTGTCAATGTCTGCTAAATCGTCCTCACTTGTTTGCGCTTGCTTTGCTTCCTCTTCCAGTTGATCGAGCTCAACAAAGGCATCCTCGCGTTTGGTTCTGATCAGGTTCATGTATTCCTCCCTCATGCAGTGCAGGTCATCATCACACGCACAAGCTAAATCATGTATGTTATCAAACTTCAAATTCATTGATTTGAGCGTGTACCACACATCAAATGTTTCCGGGTCTTGTACATTGGTTCTAGTGTGAAGTATCACATCTTCTACATGCTGATTATCACACTTGACATGCTTAGAATCACAACAGCATTGTATTTCATCCTTCATCTTCTGTATGGTTTCCAATGTTCGGTCATGGTCGTAACCACCGTCATCATCCACGAACACTGACATTATGCCAACATTATCAACCGCATGCACCACGAATTTTTCTGCAAATATATCCCACATCACGATTTGACTCGTGTCAACATCAGGTATGTCAGTGGTATCGATCGCTTCACAGCAGTAACAATCCTCATGATGAGGCCACATTGTGTAAAATCTATTGGAACCGAAATTGTCTTGATCGTCTTGATATATCTCCAAGCGTATCACACTGTCAAGCATTGCTTGTTTAATTTTTTCTATTAGTATCGACATGATTAAAAGAGTTTGAAGTGATTAGCACTCGGTGCTACCCCGACATGTGTTTTACCGGTGTATATGTCATATCCGACTTTTTGAATCCAATGCGTGTATTTCGGTGCAGCACCGGTGCCCCAGTTGGTCCAGTTCAATTGTTCACCCCACGTGGGGGTTGACATCATTGGATCACCCCATACGTGTCCGGATGATACCCTGTTGCCTTTATCAGTACATACCATTATTCCATTGCTATAATTTCCACTCTGTCTAGATGTCCATGTCAGCTTGTCCCTGTCTGGTCCGAACGCGGTATCAGTATTTGATTTCCCAATAGCCACAACTTGCTCAGGCTTGCTTGTGTTCCATATTGCAGCCGCAACCGCGCATGGATTTCTACCTTGAAATTGGTGTGGTACATTTCCATTTTTGACCTCAACTTCGATCTTCTGATATCGGTTCGCGCCAGCTGGTAATGTAAAAGTGTGACTCGGTGGCATGTTAGATGAGTGCGAGGCTCCAGTGAATGAAAGTCCAAGCGTGGGTAAACTTACCTTCGACGCATCATCTCCACCGACCTTGATAGCCCACGTGTTGGGTTGACCAACACCGAAATCAACCATATCAACATATGTGTATGTTCCTGGTAATGGATTCCTTGATTTACCGAAAGCGTCAGTCGCGTTCATGGCATATGACCATGATCCTTGACCCATGTCACCAAAACCAATACCAGTATATTTTGTAAAAGGCAACATTGGAAATGAACCATTAAATTCAAGCCATTTCCCCCAACCGGCGAGAACTCCACCGTACGGTACGTTCCATGACTGGTAATAAATCGTACCGTACCAATCGGAGCTGGCAATTCCTATCATGACAGCTTTGTTTGTTGTTCTGATTGTAACTCCTGAACTAGCCGTCCATTCCAACTTGACTGGGTGATGAGATTTGTTGAATGCATGATCATTGGCCTGCCGGAATAACCAGCTTGAAGTACGGGAGTGAACTCTTTTGGTCGCTCCTAAAAGGAATGATGCAGTCCCGCCGGCGGAGGTAGTTTTGGCGATCGAATCACATGTGACCTTGACGATATCACCAGTTCCGTGACCTAAAAACCGTTGAGAGTATGCTCCATTCTTCGCATCAGCATAACCACCCACAGCCGCGCGTGGTTTCACTCTCTCGTAATATTGCAAACATGTATGATCGCGAAAATCACTGAACTTTACTGGGTTTTTACCTCCATCAAATGTTTGATGTAATGCACCTACTGATCCTAAAGTGCCTTGGTTTGTTATCTGTGATTTGTGATAGTTGTCTATGTTAGTTCCTTGAGGTATAGGAAACATCCTTCTGGCGTACCAGCTCCACATCTCACTCAAGGATGCTTTGTTGTTCCATGATCCTCCTACTTTGGCAGTCTCATCACTACTAGTGAATCCACCGTGCACGTAATTTCTTTTATGGTCAGCATACACCCTAGTGGCTGCATTCATGTCACTCATACCAATTGCACCAGTGGCAGGTGTTTGTACTGTTGCTTTTACGTTACTTGTTCTAGGCATGAGATTATTTAAGTCGAGATTCTAGTTCTTCCACTTTCGCGGTTAGTTCTTTTATCGATTCGATTAACAGAGGCACTAGTTTTTCATACTTGACTGCCTTGTAACCATCATCACGAGCTGCAACAACCTCTGGCATGACCTGCTCGACCTCTTGTGCTACAACTCCTACATCATGGCCAGAGTATGTATTCTGCTTGTCATTCCAGTCAAATTCATATCCGTTTAACCTCGAGACTTTCTCTAGTGGACTGGATATAAGTGTTAAGTTGTCCTTCAATCGTTCATCTGACGATGCGAATGCAATAATATCACCTTGACATTCTATCGTACCGGCACAGCTGATATCACTACAGGTAAGTCTCGAAGCAGTTATAATTTGTTTGAGAACATATATCGAGTCATCGACTCTAACATGACCTGTGAAGGTACCTCCTGTAACATCCACAAAATTACCTTTTGGAATTGACGCATTGTTGCTCAAGTCTAAATTATCACCATTTCCATGAAAACTAGTAGCATGGCATTGGGAGTTGATTGAGACACCTTCGCTAGTGGTCATGATTCTCCAAGTGTTGTTGTGATATAACTTTGAATCTGAATTGCCGGCGAATCTTGCAGATGTTTCAGAACCGCTACCAATTGTTACAACCCCAGCTGCGTTATCCGTCTTGACTTGGAGATGTGTACCGGTGTTGATTAACATATTACCGCTAGCTGTTTGCTGAATGTATGATCGCTGAGTAGTTCCTTCCGAAAAAGCGACTTTTGCTTTGTTATTGAATGAAGTGGTCATACTTGCTCCAGTTGTGGCGGAACTTGCATTGCTTTTCAGAAACGATGCATTACCAATAGCAGTCTGCAAGTCATTTAGTTGAGTTTGAACTCCTGAGAATCGATTACCTACTTCATGTCTATTGTAGTAATTGGCCTTGAGATCATACACATGTGTGGCTTTAATTGTACCATAATCATTAAAATCAAATCCGGTTACAACTTGAGCATGGTAAGTCGCACTGTTCTCCACAACACCGGATGTCAGTGAAGGTGTGGACGCTGATCTACCTGTCATCAGATTGTAATCATTAGGTGCAGTGACTGATCCACCGGACCTGCTAGGTTTAGTACCTACATGCTCTAGAGAGAGAAAACTATCAGATGGTGAGTTGGTCGTAATATTGGTCACGTGACCGGCTCGATTAAATTGAATACTCTCGACTAACGTACCACCACCGCCAACAGTCGCTAACGTTTGACCGCTAGTAGCATGAGCAGTGAAAAGCGTCTGTGCGTGGGATTTGTGATTGATCTTGATCTTGTTCCCTGTGATGTTTTGGGTGCTTATGTTAACCTCACTAGAACTACCAGCACCATTACTAGCACTGTCTCCGACAAATGATATCGCGGAGTGGTTTGTGGTGGGATTGAAATTACCTGTGTTAGTGGATACATTGTACCACTTGTTAAAGAACTCAGTTTGTGTAGTAGCAGCATCAACAAATGCTGCAGTAGGTACCATACGATTTGCGAAGGATATAACACCGGTCGTTGCATTGGATGTAATATCGATCCAACTAGCAGAATCAAAACTAGTGGATTTAGCGCCGGTGCTTGAACCAGTTATCAATTGACCGGCACCAAGAACCAAACTTCTGAACGGACCATCACTGTCTGTCTCATGAGAAGCTAACACTCCTCCAGCGGCGTATGAACTGTTACCAGTACCACCACTACTCACTGACATAGGATCACCTGGTGTACCATCTGCGTTCTGAATGTTGATACCAGCGAAAGTCGGAGAGGCTCCTGTGTCAGTGCTTTGATTGATTAGATAGCCATTCCATCCACCGATATCAGTTGCTCCTTCACCGTACACAATCAAACCGGTCTCAAACACTAGATCAGCATTACCAGAGTATTGACTCGGTCTAGCACTTTTCAGCACCAGAGGCTTACAAGCATTGAGCCCAGAGCCAACTGATATACCTCCACCGGTCCAACCGCTAGTTGTTTGGGAGTTTCTGTCTAATCTTGTCAATAGATCTGTCTCACCATTGGTCCAGTCGTTTTCATATACAGGTGGTTGTATCTCAATAGTACTCCATCCTGTATCATCACCAGTATGTCCGACGGATATATGACCGGCACTCAGATAATTTCTATGAGATAGATACAATCCAGTCTTTTCTGATGTTCCTCCAACTCCCGGTGCTGTTATATTACCATTAGTTACATTGACGTTAAGATCAAGTGTCTTGTCTTCGTATACAGTTGTATCAGCTTCCGCAAAAATAAGTTTAGCTGCCTCAAAGGTAGTTGAATCGGTGCTAAATCGTACTGAACCTAATCCAGTATCATCTACATCTACATACAATGCATTACCTATATTGATTGTACCTCCGTTGGTTCTATTAATATAAAATTCAGACTCTGCAGAGCCATTGTAAAAGATTGCCGGTTCTGTTTGGCTTATGGTGCTGAACTGTAGAGGGTAGTCAGTGTTGATAGTCCGGTCTGTGCCATGAACTGATCTGTTGTACTCACCATCACCAACGAGAGAGGCACTCAACCCATGAACATTGATATCTAATTTCTGCGGCCCGGCACCCTGTTGTCCGCTAGCATCAGTGTAATGTAAGTGTTGATCGGCTCCACTCAAGGCCGGATAACCACCAGGAGTAACACCGTCACCAATCCATAATCGTTTAGTATCTAATGCCCAGCCTGGTTCCCCACTCGCTAAGATTGTCTTTTCTCTGTCAGAATTATTCCCTCTACGGAATAACATTTTAGTAATTGTAGTTGTTGTTGCCATGGTATACTACATTATTTATTTGAGGAGATTCGTTTTCCAATGGCCTTTTACTACATTTGTTGTTATAATATAGATATGTCAGATATTAAATCTAAAAAACTTGAATGTATCGTTACAGGGAGAAAGCTCATTGCCACCAAGGATTACTATGCTAGAAAGGTAGAAAAGGCTGGAAGTGAAGATGAATTGCATAGAACTTATATATGCAGGGAGGCGAAAAATTTACTCAAATCCGGCACCAGTGTCGACAAAGTACGTGACATTCTCGGATCCACTGACACTGTGGCGCCTGAGATTGATCAGGATATTATCAACAGTATAGTTGATGACAGTACCAGAACCAGCTTGAGACGTATAAACAATATCGTGAGTATCAGCAACATGATCAACAACAAGACAGATCCAGCTGTCAAAAAATACATTTTAAACATCACTAAGACTAATTAATAACATGAACAGAGTGTACACAGTATCACCAGTTGGACCTGGTATATATCAAACAGCAGACATGTCAAATGGAATGATATTGAGTAGATTCAATATCCCGGGTGTGCTTATAAGTGGACCGATCGTTAATGGTGATCAGTGCACGATTGTCACCAAGGAGCACGGAACACAACACGGATATACACTGCGACTACCCAGTGGTATGATCATGAACAGATATATCATGTAGAATATTCAGTCGCGCACAGTGAGATGATTAAGTAATTACATGAGTGAAAAGGAATCATCAAATACACATGGCGCATGCAATATCGAAGAAAGGCTCGAAGGAGAGTTACATAAAATTAGGCGCGAAGTAGATGATTTATACGAGACGGTCTACAAAGGAAATGGAGTTCCATCGTTGGTTACACGCGCCAACAACATGGAATCCAAACTCAGCGGGTTACGCGAAATAATGAACGACAAAATCTCTCATATATCATCAGAAAATGCACTCAGATTCGAGTCAATAAACCAGAAGATAGACAGCAAGTTCACTCGACTGGAAGGATGGATAGAGACAAAGTTATCAAGCGTTGAGATGATACTTCATGGTCTGTCTGAAGCGAAAAAAATCGACCGTACTGGTGGTTGGCAATTGAAAGCTGCCTTGATCACCGCAACAGTCGCGATAGCTGGTATTGTAGCTTCATTATTATCTAAATAAAACTTGACTTACACCGGTGTATACTATATCATTAGTATATGCACGAGCAATTATTAGAACTAGCTGACTCTCCACCGGACTTAGAGCAGTACACACCTTACGTTCAATATGGACCACCAGTTTTAATTTATGGTGTCCCTATCAAGAATAGCTATGATCATGAGAGGTTGACTCTCAATGAGAGTTTAGAACCCAAAAGATTGAGAGTTGGTACTGATTGCTTTTATGGCTTTATATTGCAACCGACACGATTGATGAGCAAGGTGTGTAGTGTTGCAACTAGTGTGCCGATGGATCACCCAGACTGTGTCAATATGTATAAGAAGAGACTCGCCATGTGTGAATTGACATGTGACAATTGTTGGGCTCACTTGAGTGAAAATATTTTTCCTATTGATGCGAATAATTTACCTCTCTTAGCTATAAATAGTCGGTACATGCGGATGGCGAACCCCATGCCACTACAATCAACTCGCACCAAACTTCCCTGGTTCACACAACACGCACAAATGAAAATTTTTATCCTCAAATAATGAACGTAAAGAAACGTAACAACAAAACAGAAGAATTTAACGAACAGAAAATTCGCGCTTGTATCGAGAGATGCTGCGTCGATCCTGAAGGAAATGTATACCCCGGGGTCACAGCTGATACTATAGTGTTTAATGCTAAGATCAAACTGTATGATGGTATAACAACTCAAGAGATCGATGACAGTATAGTCAAGAGCGCTCGTAGCATGATTGAGCAAGAGCCTAACTACAAGTTTGTTGCTGCCAAGTTGTTGTTAAACACCATATACAAAGAAGTGTTCAACACTGGTGTTGATGGTGATGCGTTTGAATTACAATATCGTACCAGCTTCATTGTGAATCTCAAGAAACTGGTGAAAGCAGGTATCTTGCACAAAGACATGGCCAAGTTTGATCTTAACAAGTTGTCGAGTCATTTGAAAATTGAGAGAGACAACAATTTCGAATATTTAGGTATTCAGACTATCTATGATAGATATCTGCATCATATTGATGAACAGAAAATGGAGGCTCCTCAGGCATTCTGGATGAGAGTCGCCATGGGACTGGCATTAGGTGAAGCTAAGGAAGATAGAGTCGAGTGGGCTTTGAAGTTCTATGATCAATTGAGCAGTTTCAATTGGATGAGCAGCACTCCTACATTGTTTAATAGTGGCGGGACGTTCAGTCAGCTGAGCAGTTGTTTCCTCAACACATTCGAAGACAGTATTGTGGGTATATTTGATGGCTTGTTACAAGAGGCTCTCAAGAACAAATATTCAGGTGGGTTGGGTATGGACATGACCAACTTCAGAGCCACAAACAGTTATATCAAGGGTACAAATGGAGAGACACAAGGCGCTGTATACTTCTGGAAGCTGTATGGTGACATGCTCACTGCTGTCAATCAAGGTGGCAAGAGAAGAGGAGCCGGATGTGCTTACTTAGAGACTTGGCATGCTGATATTGAAGACTTTATTCAATTGCGGAAGAACACAGGAGATGAACGCAAGCGCGCTCATGATATGAACACAGCTAACTGGATTCCTGATCTGTTTCTCAAATGCGTCAATGAGGACAAGCCATGGTATTTGTTCACACCCAATGAGACTCCTGATCTTCATGATTTATATGGTAAGGATTTTGAGAAGAGGTACTATGAGTATGTCAAGAAAGGTAAAGCAGGAGAGCTCAGAGTGTTTAGAGAGGTTCAAGCTAAGGATCTGTGGAAGAAAATGCTTAGATCTCTATTCGAGACTGGTCATCCATGGATCACTTTCAAAGACTCATGCAATCTGAGAAGCCCTCAACAACATGCTGGTGTGGTTCACAGCAGTAACCTTTGTGTAGTGGGTGATACAGAGATAGATTGTATCATAGATGGTCGTAACAGTGTTGTACGTATGGATGAACTTGTTGATCTACATAACAGTGGTAAACGATGTGAGACAATGTCATATAACGTCGATACACAAGAGTATGAATATAAGCTAATAACTGATGCTGCTATGACGAACGACAACGCAGAGATCCTAGAGATTGAGGATTGTACCTCCGGTAAGGTCATCAGATGTACTGCTGATCACAAGATATACACAACCAACCGTGGGTATGTACCTGCCGGAGAGCTAACAGAGGAGGATATTTTAGTAATATCGTAAAAGTATTCAGGGGTATCTCATAAGTAGTTATATGACGCTTAGAGATACCCCTAAACACTATGTATATATGCATACAATAACTACAACAAACAAGTCCTATATAGGATACACATCAAAGAGTGTATCTGAGAGGTTGAAGGGTCATTATAAGAATGCTTTCATTAATAACCTACAAGCCCATTGGCATAAAGCTTTAAGAAAGCACGGGATGGGAGCAGTTAAGACTAAGTTACTAGCAGAAGCTGATTCTAGAGAAGAGGGATTGAAACTTGAAATGGAATTTATCGAGAAATTTGATACTTATAAGAATGGTTATAATCAAACACTTGGAGGTACCGGAGGTGTTACTATAGACAGGGAACGCGATCCAGAGAAGTGGCAAGCATGGTATGACAAGAAGTTAAAACATGTACAAGGAGCAAACAATCCTAGTTATTCTGGATACACTGATGACCAGCTGGTCGACATCGCGGTTGGTTTATATTTAGACAATAACAGATTGTTCACGTACGGTATATGGAAGAGACATTGCCAGTCGTCAAAGACTCCACAGAGTTTCTCTAAAATGAGATTCAATGGAGAAGGGTTCAGAGGTTTCAAGAGAATGATCAAACTAGAATTGACAAATAGAGGTATTGATTATACTGATGATAGTTTTACATACAAGAGAACTGCTGAGCATAATGCCAATTTGAGAAACAACAATATAGGAAAAAAGTGGTTCACAAACGGGACGAAGAGGTTAATGACATATCAAGATGACCCGCGGGTATCCGGTTGGAAGAACGGAAGGACTTTAAACAAGACAAACACAATTTAATTATGATAAAAATTACAAAACTTAAACAAAAGCAACCAGTGTATGATATCACTGTAAAAGATAATCACAATTTCTTCGGAAATAATATACTAGTACACAACTGCACCGAGATCACATTAAACACAAAAGCGACTAGCTACACAAAAACTGGCAGAAGTGTCAAGGAGTATGGAGAGACCGCTGTTTGTAATTTAGGTAGTATCAATCTGAAGAATCATTTGATTGAAGTAGATGGAAAAGTAACGTTAGACTATGACAAGCTGAAGAACACAGTGACTGTTGGTATGAGGATGTTAGATAACGTTATTGATATCAACTTCTATCCGACTGAAGAGACTCGGAGGAGCAATACTAAGCACAGACCAGTAGGCATGGGTAGCATGGGCTGGCATGATATGTTCTTGTCAATGGGCATTGAATTCGATAGCGATGAGGCTGTCAAGTTGTCAAGCGATGTGTATGAATACATTTCATACAATGCTATATCAGCTAGTAACGATCTAGCCAAAGCCAGAGGCAAGTATGAATCATTCGAAGGATCAGCCTGGTCACAAGGTATATTACCGATGGATAGTTATCGTGACTTGATGAAGTTACGTACTGTGCGAGCTAGCAGTCGATCCAAACTCGATTGGGACTCTCTCAGAGCGTCTGTAGTTAAGCATGGCATGCGGAACAGCAACACGATGGCCATAGCACCAACAGCCACGATTAGCTCTATTGTAGGATCAAGTCCGAGTATCGAGCCATATTACAGTGTGTTGTATGTGTACAGTACATTGAGTGGTGAGTTTACCATGGTCAATGATCACTTCGTCAAGGACATGAAGAAGTTAGGATTATGGTCTCAGAGGCTAATCGATGATGTGAAACGTACAGATGGTGATATCTCCAAGTTGACTGATTGGAAAATTCCAGCAGAGATTGTGTCCAAATACCGAACAGCGTTTCAGCAGGATCAGATGAAGATGGTTGAATCTGCTGCTGCAAGGCAAAAGTGGATTGACCAGGGGGTGAGTTTAAATCTGTACAATGACAAGTCGAGTCTCAAGTTTTTGAATGATTTGTACATGCATGCATGGGAGAACGGATTGAAGACCACATACTATCTACGCAATCGTGCTGCCAGTACAATTGAGAAGAGCACAGTTGGGTCAACTCCAGAACCAGAAAATATCACAGCATGTAGTTTGAACAGTGCCCCTGGTGAATGTGAAGCTTGTCAGTAGCGTGAGAATAATATTTGCCTGGTTATTATATCAAGTTGGTGACATTATAAGTAGATTGTTACGGTATAGTATGTTCGCGTGGTTATATCCAGTATATAGCAAGTTGATGTTGTGGAGCTCTCATCTCGATAGTAGTGATGCTATATGGCATAAAAAAAATGACTGATATGTATAAATAATAGTATGCCAGTAACAACCACGACTACAAGCACTAGACCTGTACTAGAATCATCGCATGCAGGTGCGATGTTATTCGACACAGATACCAATCAACTCATCATATGGGATGGCACTATATGGTATGTATTCGAACCAACGGCCACAATAGATCCTTGATTCCATAATGAGTACAAAGATTATAGGAAAGAACGGGTCGATATGGTTAACTGGTAGATCTGCATTTGATCTAGATCAAGGAGGAGTCATTACTTTCCCGTACCCGGATATAGTTGATATTGAGAGTGTCATCACCGCTGCAGCAGCAGAGGACGGTATAATGGGATTCGGTACCGATACTAAGAACTTGTATATATCAAATAATGGAAGATGGTATAAGTTTGATTCTAGGTGGCATAAATGGAATACTCACGACCTAGATTGGAATGAGGAGAGCTTTGTTGCGATTGATTCTAATAGCACACCAATATAGGCTGAATAACTTTCTATAATTAAGTAGTACTTGTTGCTATTTATCAGCAATAATATATACTAAGTATTGAAATATGAGTCAAATCTTAGGCAAAGAATCCGCAGGAGTAAATCAAATACTCCCACACAAAAACAAATGGGCTTGGGACCTGTATCGTTCTGGAAAGAACAACAATTGGACACCTGAAGAAGTGCCTATGACCAAGGATGTACAGAACTGGAAGAAGAGTGATGTTATCTCTGATAATGAAAGACTGCTCATCAAGAGATGTCTAGGGTTTTTTGCTGGTAGTGAGAGTTTGGTAGGTAACAACTTGTTCACATTGTTCAAGTATATAACGGATGCTGAATGTCGGCAGTACTTGAGCAGGCAGATGTATGAGGAGTGTTTACATAATGATACAATCGTGTATATTTGTGATTCACTTGATCTGGATATTACTGAGGTATATCAAGCATATGAAAATATTCCTAGCATCAAGGCTAAAGATGATTTTCTCATGAATGTAACAGGTGACTTGGTTAACAATCCAGTTGACACGAGCACACCTGAAGGAGTGAGAGAAGTTATCAAAGCAGCGTTCATATACTGGATTGTATGTGAGGGTACATTTTTCTTCAGCGGATTCGCCATGCTGCTGGCATTATCGGACAAGATTCCTGGAATCGCTGAGCAAATTCAATACACATTGAGAGATGAGAGTATACACATCAAGTTTGGCACAATGCTTCTCAACAAGATCAGAGAACAACATCCAGACGTGTGGGACGCTAAGCTAGATGAAGAGTTGACAGGATATCTCAAGAGTGCTGTAGAGTTGGAGATAAACTACGCTAAAGACGCTCTCCCCTCAGGGATCCTAGGTTTAAACTCTGACATGTTCGTTGATTACATGCAACATATTGCAAATCGTAGATTGTCCGGATTAGGCATGGATTTCCGGTATGAAAAGGACGAGAATCCGTTTCCTTGGTTGAGTGAAGTGATAGATTTGAGCAAACAAAAGAACTTCTTTGAATCAAAGGTTACAGAGTATCAAAACTCTGGTGCTCTCGACGACGACTTTTAGAAATACGTATACTTTTCGGTAGCGCAACCGACTTTTCGATTAAATAATTATATGATCGAGAAAATAAAGAATATACTTAAATTTAAAAATGATGTAAGCCTGCCTGACATAGAGGTCAACGAGGTGTCACAGACTTTATCTCAATCCATTGGATGGGGATTAACACAAAACAACATACCACGGGCTTGGACAGAGTCTAAGGGCAAAGGAGTTGTCGTGGCTGTGATTGACACAGGCATGCCCATTCATCCAGATATAGGGGACAATGCTATTGAAGGTAAATCCTTCATACCTGGTGAGAACATATATGACAACCATGGACATCAAACTCATTGCGTTGGTATCATATGTGCCAAGAATAATGAGTTTGGAATGGTCGGAGTTGCTCCGGAATCTAAATGTGTTTGTATCAAGGGATTGAGCAACAGTGGCAGTGGCAGTTCTAAAGGAATCGCAGATGCACTAGATTATTGTTTGGAAATCAAGCCGGATATCGTGAGCATGAGTCTAGGTAGTTCCAGAGCAGACCCAGCCATGCATGAGGCTATCAAGCGACTGGTCAAGGCTGGTATAGTTGTAGTATGCGCCGCTGGCAATAGCGCTGCAGCTGGTGTCAATTATCCTGGAGCATTTCCAGAGACTATAGCTATTGGTTCACATGAAGTTGATGGTAAGCTGTCATGGTTTAGTAGTGTAGGTACTCAAGTCGATTGGGCTGCACCTGGAGGTAAAATATACAGCACGTACACCAAAGGACGATATGCAGAGCTGAGCGGAACTTCAATGGCATGTCCATTTGTAGCTGGTGTTCTAGCTCTATTGATATCTAAATGGAAGAAGGACGGTAGAGAATACACTGTGGATGATGTTTGGTTGTCGTTACTTTCCAATACTATAGACAAGTTTACACCTGGTGAAGACAATCACTTTGGTAATGGCATCATTGATGTGTTGTCTCTTTTAGATGCTGGGCCGGAACCTGAACCAACACCGGAACCTGAACCAACACCGGAACCAACACCGGAACCAACACCGGAACCAACACCGGAACCTGAACCAACACCGGAACCAAAACCCGGGGTATGGATGAGACAACGGACATGGGTTACTATTGGGTTGTTTTTACTAACCACAATAGGCATACTGTCACTAATAAATCACCACATGTCTATTGACGTTCTAGAAGAGATCGATTGGGATCAACGACTAGAGGAGGACTTGGAGAGCAGAGGACTAACGGAAGAGCAATGGCGCTCTATGAGGCGTTAAGAGAGTCTTTTTTGATAATTTTAAGTGCTGCTTCGCGATCTAACCAGTCGTGAACCAGCACTTGTTTGTTGGACAAATCCTTGTAGTGTTGAAAGAAATTCTTAGTCACATCTAAGAATAACCGGCTGACTTGATGTATGTCGGTTTTTCTTTTAACTGCGGATGTAGGCACGCCTAAGATCTTGTAATCCTTATCACCATCGTCATCCATATCTAACACTCCTATCACGCGACACTCTACTAATGTGGTTCTCTCTATGGGAGCATTAGCATACACCAGGATGTCTAGTGGGTCGCCATCAGCACCTAATGTGTTAGGTATAAACCCGTAATTGGCAGGGTAGACCATGGCGCTCGTTAAGCATCTATCCAGTCTAAATATCTCTAAATCTTTATCATATTCATACTTCGTACTGGTTCCTTTGGGTATCTCTACAATAGCGTTTACTATGTCCGGGGAGTCCTTATGTAGGGGAATCTTGTACAGGTTTATCATGTGATTATTTATGATAGTGTTGTGTGATTAAATACAAAAAAGCCTGCCAACTTTCGCTGACAGGCTAGATATTTTTAGCTCTTATTCCATCAATTAGAAGTCCATGGACAGTCCAACTGATACAATAGTTTCCCCATCGACGTCTTCTGCATCAATGTAATCGACTCCCAAGTTACCCTTGAGATCACCAACGACCACACGTGAAGCACCCAGACCAGCAATGAAGTAGTCTCGGTCGAGTGTTTTGGTCACTTCAGTCCGTCCAACACCAGCTCCAACCGTCAATGCGGCAAGGTCAGTGTCGAACGTGTGACTGATTCCAAGCTCAGTAGTATACAACTCATCGTCGAGATTGTAAAACACTGTAACTGTTGGTGACAATACTACATCAGCTGACAAACCAATGAACAATTCACCAACTGACGCTCCGTCTACTTGCTCACGGTGAGTGTACCCACCAGTTGCAGCTAACAGACCGTCAAGGAAGGTTGATGACACACCTCCGACGAATTCATACGTATCACTCGTGCCTGCTAGAGGTGAGCTCATGAATCCGGAGAAGTACGCTCCGATATTATCAGAGACATCCCCTTGGACACCTAGTTGAGTTTGGATTGCTTCAGAAGACACGAGAGCACCACGATAAATGTAGTCGGACTTGTACCCCGTGCTAATATTACCAGACAGCTCTCCTGCCGTTACGTTATTGATTAAGCTGCAAAGCAGCGTTAGAATAGTTAATTTAACTTTCATGCCATTATTATAATGGCTTCTGAAGCTAATGGCAACTGTTACCTACTCTCCAAATTTGTACCCGAAACAATCTTCATCTATCACACTTTCATAAAACCCCAATAAACTATTAAGTTCTGAGCATAATCCACGTATTGTGAGTTTGTATGTATAATTCATTTCTCTAAAATTATTCTCATTAATACAGGGTTATCATCTTTGTAGATAGATAAATCGTCTTGCTCGTTGAAATAAAGCAATTTAAATCCAAGAGATAGAACTGTATTTAAGAACTTTTGTGAATCTACGAATCTACGAGTATGTCCATCATTAAAATATGTTGTGTCACATATATGCTCACCCACTCCGAATTTTGTATCTTTGGTTGTGCGAACTTCAATACAAAACAAACCCTCTCCCCTTAAACATTCGAATACTTTGGTTAATAGTCTATCTTGCTCTTCTGATGTAATTGAATGAATAGTGAACCGAGAATAAAACACATCAATTGGTAACAGGTCTGGATGATATTCATTTGTATGTTTATCATCTGAGTGATGCGAGGGTTTGATAAAATCATCCACAAGAAACTGTAGTCTATGGTGAGCTTTGCCTTCTTTAACTGAAGAATCTATAGACTGATCAACAGCCAGAACATCATGACCTAATTTAGCGAAATAAAACGAGTCTCTTGCATTTCCACACCCTAAGTCCACGATTGATCGCTGATGTTTAAAAAAGTTTTCTTCGCAAAATTTAGCAAAAGTGCTACATTCAGATATATCCTCTCTAAACGAGTGATCTCTATAAAATTTATTCCAGTATTGTTTGTCCATTATCGTTTTCCGTGTCTAGTATGAGCATGCTTGTCTTTTATTGGTGTGCGCCAATCACTACCATAAAGTTTCTGAAAATAAACCTCTGGATTTACTGGGCATGCAAACTCTCTATTGTTGAAGCTCACTGTGTTATTTTTTGAGAAATCCGCAGGTGTCAAAGTGCCAAAAGACGGATGATTGATTAAGTTTTCTGATTCCGTATTTTCTTTTTCATAGAAATAAATATCTATATAATCCCCGCCACGAGTGAATGAGGTAATCAAAGGGAGCAACCTAGTTAGTATCAGCTTATTTTCTTTCATCTTTTCTACGATTTTGATAAGCTCCTCCTCATTATCAATCCATACAGCTATATCTGTATCCGTATCATGCTCGATAAGGTTTCCATCTCTGTATATCCCCAGTAGAGTACCAAATACAATACAATACTTGACTTCAAGATGTTCAAAGATATCAACCGTGGTTAACAGGTTGGATGTTGACTGTTGTATATTGATTGGAGTTCCGGGCTGGTTAGGATGATTTGAGAACCGATTTTGCCCGGTGATTCGAGGGTACTTACGTTTGATTTTATTTATTTTCATTTTATAAATTTTACATTTTTGTTATAATCCCATGCATTTTGTTTTTGCAGTGAGTCTTGTTTGTTGTTTTGGGAGTATCTAATTGTAATCCAGTTTTTTTAGCCAGCACATATGCAGCTGCATATTGTATCAGTCGGTTTCCAAGGCGACCTCGATATTTCATATCAATCATAACTTGCTATCTAATCCTTTTAAACTTAAAATTTCAGTAGATATAAATTTATTATCAATTTTATTTATATCAAAATCATTTTTATATATTTCCACGAGCTTTGCTAACAGAAACTCCGAGAATCCATATGCAGCACAATTGTGTTTAAAGAACATATCATGAAATTTGCGAATATTGTTCTTCATATACAATACACGTTCTTTGTCTTCTAATAACAATGTAACTTGTTGATGTATATGTTCCATGCTATGTTCTCGTAAATCAAATCTTAACACGTAATCGTCGACATTCGTAAATATATTTTCCCAGCCATAGTCATTCATAGAATTGATCATAATCGGAATACACCCACATCTTATTACATCAAAAAATGTATGTGTCCAAATTCTATCACCACGTAACATATACACGACATCTGATTTGGATAAATTATTTAAATAAGTTTCATATGTTCCTGTTTTGAATCCATCTCTGTAGATCTTCTCTTTAAATAAAGAAACATCGAATCTTTTGTCATCTACTTTGTTGTAAAAAGAAAGAACGTTACCTCGTGTTTCATGAGTGTTGTTACCAGACCAAAAAACTTTATTGTGAAAAGTTTCATTTTTAATTGTTTTATTGTCGCCAAACTTAGGGCCGAGAGGAGTCGGTATGACATAAGGAATATCGCATAAATCGTTTGTTGAAAAACAAAAGTTACTAAAGTTTGGACGAGGTGAAATTGCATTATCAACACAAAATCCTTCACGGCACTTCAACAAACTTAAGTTTACATATTTGCGAGGATTGCGAAGAATAGAAACCTCATTGGGTTTTACTTTGTTTGAATCATATGCATGCCAGTGCTTTTCCGTAAAATACAAATCGGCATCTTTAGATGAGCCATCAACGAAATTGATTTTTTTATGAAAAGTGTCGCAAAACCGGTTTTGCTTTAATCCAAAATCTGTTGCTATTGTTATCATATTATAGTAATTTATTTAAGAAATCATCATATTGTTGTATAAAAGGAAATTCACTCAATAATTTGCTCTGTTCCTCATTGCTGAGTTTTTTCTTCCACTCATAAATGTCTGTGGTTCTTTTGTGAGATTTTAACTTACCCGCTTCGATTAAATCGCTTTTATCTTCAATCGGTGCGAAAGAGTATTTCCATTTCTCGTAAGTTTTATCGTATACAGAAGCCATGTCAAGAGTTTGTAACAACTCTTTTAAAAATTCACTAAAATTACCTATCATGAACTCATACGGTAATATAACTTTGTTGGTTGCCGGCAAGTTCCAAAATTTTTCAATTTTCTTTGAATTAATGGGGGTAACTCTATTGATATAATTCGCAAGTCCTTCTTTTTGAATTTTTTGCCGTTTCGACTCAAATTGTTCTTGTGTAAAACCAGCAGGGCACTTATGAGTGTATCCGAACGAATAAAACATAGATATGGTAATACCAATAGGATTGCGAGGTATGAAAATAAAATTGTCATTAGCGAGATTAACACCAACAAGTTTTGCCGGATTTGCTGGATTGATCAATCGCTCAAATCGCAACTTCATTAAGCCTGAATCATTATTAACCACAATATCTTCTCCCACTTTGATTCGCGGAAGATCGAAAACACTCTTCAAAATTTTTGAAACTATTGTTGATCCGCACTTGTGCGGTGCATGTATTATATATTTTTTCATTTTTGTTTTTTTTTCGTTCCCTAAGAAAGTATACTTTTTTATTTTGCTAAAATTTATATCCAAAGTAATTTATGTCCCACTCAAATAATTTTGAAACCTTTTCTTTGGTCTCGTCGTTGTAGTATTTTCTATAATCATATTCTACCCGGTTAGTATTATGCTTTTGGTGTGAGAGATTATAATCAACAATTCCCAGTTTATTAAAAACGACCTTCGCATCGTGTTCTATGTTTTCTTGTCTTATGAAGTGATCTATACATAGTTCGTTGTTATAATGAAACATTGATTTATATGTGTTGTTACGGGTAAAATGATCTCTCTCTAGATTATGACAAACCCAATCATTAAATGTAGATGTTACTCCACGATGAACCGATATATGATGGTAAAAAGAGACAACCCTATCAAAAGGATTTCTTATAACTGTAAATATATACCATTCCTTTCTTTTAAAACAATCTTCAGAATACCTGTCATTAATAAATTTAACAAATTGAGGTAGTGCTCCATGTACAGATAGATAATAATTTATGCCTTCGTTAGATAAATCCATACCAAACGGCTCTAGTTCTTTATTTCCATCGAAGGATCCATACTGACGTCGCAATACCGCCCTAACACTTGTACCAGCACATTTAGGTGGATGTATGAACATGAATTTTTCTGAATTATTAATCATTGATCATCAGTTATAATTCTATCAAGCTCATTACCTTTTACACTTAAGTCAACATATCTGTCTGGTTGTTGGGTAGCTCTACTGCTATAATGACCAAATATATCGTCATAATTTGTTTCAGCTATAAGTTCTAGACCATCTTCTTTCCACCTATCAATCCAGAAAAAATCTTCATGAGTAAATTCATGTGCATATGCTCCCATCACATTATATTCAGACATAATAGGTAAATCTTTTAATACATCCACAAGAGGGGTACTCTCATTGATTCCTTCAATGTACTCTCGTACCAGTTTGCTTAAGTTCTTCGGATATACTAGAGGCATCCTGAACATGAATTCAAACTCGACATTAAAATTAAGAATTTCTGATGTAGTGTCTTGCCATCTCTTGACCCCTTCAATAGGATGTCCAATTTTTTGTAAGCGAGGTAATAATTTGCTGTATCTATTTTTTACTAAAAGAGGCTTATTGTTTTTAAAAAATCTATCTGGTGTATGCTCTTTTTTAAATAAGCTATCTGCATCAATATGACATATGTAATCAGTGTCAGTCGGGACATACAGGTCACTTAATAATTTCATATATTGCTGCCGCACATATCCCCTTTTAACGTGTTTCGCTTCTTTGTTTATGAAATATTTTTGTTCTATTGAATCAAGGTAACGCTGTGTTTCAATGCAATCATTTTCATGGTCGTCTATAATTACCACGTTATCATGATATCCTTTACAAAACTTTTTGATGGACTTGAGGTTGTACTTTAAGAACTCAAGGTCCTTATCGTAAGTTATTGTAACGATGGAAGTTTTCATTTTTTATTTTTTTTGTAGTCTGTTAATTTTACTTGCATACGTGATGCTATTGATGTGATTATTAATATCATTTTTTGCAGACCCTTATCATCTTCGTAACAATTGTATAATACTCTTAGTAAATCGCACACAACCTTCGGGTTTTCCGGGGATATTTTATCCCTGTTTTGAAGGTGTAATAGACACCATTTTAGTCTTTCTTCGTCATGTTTTGTAGTGCCACGTAGATTAACTTCACCGGTAATTATACTATCAGCGAACTGCTTAAGTTGCTCTTTTGTTTTTATTTTTGTTATATCGATTGTCTTCATAAATGTAATGATGTTTCAAGAATTACAATATCTCTCCCATAATTTTCTGTCCCAATATGTGCGGTCAAGAAAAGTTTGTTGTGTCTGATCGTCAAGTTCGTTGAATTCAAGTTTGATCTTGTTAGGTGTGTTGTTCCGCCAAACATCAACAACCTCTACCTCCACATCTGATCTCATGACACCGTATGCTCCGTGAAACACCTGGTCAATCAATTGGTCTGTGTTTTGTATGCTTTTGACTATCCAATGCCTCAAGTATTGATCACATGCGGTCAGGTGTTTAGGTTCAATTATGGTATCATCTGATAGATTCAACAAATTGCGAATGAACCAGCTGTCCTCTAGTTCATCTGAGTTGATATACTTGATGAAATCTTCTGCTTGAATGGCTCCATGATTTGGTTCATGTGCGCTGGCATCTGTGGTCAAATAGTTGTACATCGATTGAGTTCTGCTCCATGGATCTCTCAGGATGGTGAAATTGAGCAGATGTTCACGTCCAGTGGCTTGTTGAATCAATTGCAAGGCTTGTCTGTGCTGACTGTAACCATGAGAGTAATCATCTGGCATGTTTGAAGCACCATCACCCACTGGATCGACACTCACAGAAAAAACCTCAATCTCACCAGATTCAATCGCCTCAACAAAATGTACTATATCCACCCAATCGGAATTTCCGTCTCCACTTGGGTTGCTTTTGAAGTGTTCATTGTTGATATGTACATCTGTCGGAGTGTATATCACGCAGGTCAATTGCTTGTGACCTCCTACGTTCACAATACTTCTTCGAATTCGATCAGACGTCCAACCCGGGACAGATCTAGATCCCATCTCTATACTGTACACACGACACAACATCATCATCCAACCCAAAGTGTACGTACCGGCGTTTTTTGCTATGTGGTAGAACACTGGAAGTAGTGATGGTGATGAATTCATGTCTTTTGATGTAAGATAATAGTATATGGATGTTTGGCTAATATATCCTTCTCAGAAATACCAGAATCGCAAGGGAGAGAGTAGTTAGCTATTATGTTTGTGTCTATCACTTGTGACAAGTATTTAGCTCCCTCAGGTGAATTAACATAATACCATATGGCTATATCATAATTTAAGCGTGCATACGCTTTCTTGTGTATATATCTATACAACAATTCCTTGCTACCTTTCATAATGTCATATAATTCATCACAATTCTTGTATAACGCGATTCCATTAAGATGGTATCTCCACTCGCTATCCGGTAATTTCTGTTTACCCTTGTATCTACTACCACCTATAATAAACTCCTTCATATTACAGTAATGGACTAGTCCATCTAACCAATATTCACTCATTGGCCTTGAATCTGTTTCTATGACCATAACGAAATCATGAGATTTAGATTTAAGATAATCGAACGTTCTATAGAAAGATTGATTAGGCCCGTTTGATTGTCCTAATTCATGTTTAACATCTACTTTATCATCGTGCGTGTATATATCTTCTTCAGCAGGGATATTACAGTTGTGTATATCTAGAGAGTTGACACTCTTATTGCTCTTGATGTAATCAAGCTGACTCGAATCGACATCAGTGTTAAGTGATATGATAATATCGATCAACCGGTTCTCTGAAACACTCTCAACATATCTATCTATACACTCTTTAACATCACCAGATATGAGCTCTGATTTTGTAGTGATTAGAACTAACGCGATCTTGTACTCCTCAGATCGTAACGGCATTACTCCGGACGTTTCCCGGTTGGTTTCCCGTCCTGACCTATGATACCAGCTCTGATCTTAGTGGCAGACACTTCTTGTAACTCTTTGCTCAATTCCAATTGCTCGATGTTGTATCCAACACCGCGACCGTAAAACACATCCATTATGTTAGGTAGTTCGATAACCTTGATCTTGTCCCCAAATTCCACGCATGCAGCGTGTATCTCCGCTTTGACTTTCTCAAAGTCATATGGGTTACTGTCATCAATTCCACCAACGTCTCTAAGAGCTATGCAGCATTGACCTGTACGTTTCACAGCTTCCGCCACAAGAGTTTTGTGACCAACATGAAAAGGTTGATACCTACCAATTAACAATGCTGTAGGAGCTTGATTGTCCCACTTCTCGGTCTCGTAAATAGCTTCAAGAGCTTGTTCACACCACTCATCAGGTGTACCATCAGTTAAAATCAAATCTTTCTCATCCCATCTAGCATCTTTGGTAGGATCCTCAAACATTTTGTTTGTGTCAGCGTATCTACCTTCTTCAATTCTGTTGACCCATATAACAAGATCAGGATTGAATAGCTCTCTAGCTTCTTCTGTGGGACAGCAAAAATCTGAAACTACATAACCACCACCAAGTGTGGCCCAGTCGGCAAGTTTGCCCATTCGACGTGCATGTTCATTACGATCTTCCGGTGTGAATCCTAGATCCTTGTGGATCTCTTGCCTGATAGCATCAGCATTAAACCATACAGCTTGAAGCTTAGGAACTAGCTTTTCTGCCAACGTTGTCTTGCCTGAACCAGGAAGGCCCATGATTAAAATTTTTCGTTTTAAGCGCATACAAATACTTATTCAAACCCCGGAGGATCTTTCTTCGTAAGCGCGACATAATTATGCTTTTTTTGATAAGTAATTACATGAGCGGAGATTACGATAAATTATTAGGGGATTTGCAAGAGAACAGTGCCCGGAATGTAGACCTTAGGTTAGCCTTGAAGCATGCACACCAAAAGATAGATGAGCTCGAGAAAGAAGTTTTCAGATATAAAATGTTAATGGCGGGCAAGGACGAGATGATGAATTCTCTAGGATGGGCATGTAAGAAGCCTGAGGAGAAATACAACGGAGACGCTTAAATTTAAAATAATGGTTGCATCGGTGTGATTGAGCATGTATAATAAAGGAGTTATGAAAAATACACTAGATACAATCCAGAGTTTAATCGGAGGAGTTACTGCGGTACTTCTATCAGCATTAGGCTTGTTAGTCGTCGCCCAAGTAGTTTTTGGCGAAGCGACTAGTCTTAACGTCATCAGTAACCTACAAGGAATCCTAGACGGGTTCGTAGGGCAAGGTGCTAGCTTAGCAGGTATTATTACCCTGTTGTTAGTCGTTGCATTACTTCAACGCAAGAAAGAATAACAGTCCAGAATATTCTATACCCTAACCCGTTAGCCTAGTGCTAGCGGGTTTTTTTATGTAAAAACCTTGTTTTATAGTGGCTTGCCTGTATTAACGTCAAATTTATTTGGTTGAGCTGCTGGTAGTGGCTTGCCTGTATTAACGTCAAATTTATTTGGTTGAGCTGCTGGTAGTGGCTTGCCTGTATTAACGTCAAATTTATTTGGTTGAGCTGCTGGTTGAGCTGCTGGTAGTGGCTTGCCTGTATTAACGTCAAATTTATTTGGTTGAGCTGCAGCATCGCTAGCGACGCGACGCTCATTTCGACTGACAACCTGCTTATATGTCTTATCTATCATTTGATTGTATTTATCAATGATAGGTTTCTCCGTTGGACCTAGTTGATCATAAGTACCACCCTTCAAGTAACTTTGCATGTTTGTATCATACTGCGCGAATAGTGTCATCTGAGCAGGTGATAATGCCTCCCACTCGACTCCTGCTTTAGTGGCATCATACCATTCGGGCATTGGTGGTAATTCCATTCCCTGGTCGGCCATCAACTTCTTTACCCCAGAGTTCCGTTGTTGGTGGTAATCCACCGAAGAATATGCCTCCCAAAGTAACCTACTATCTATATCAGTCATATTTTTATTTATACCCATTACAATTGAATAACAGTTAAACTTCATGCTCAATCGGGTTTTTTATGTAAAAACCTTGTTTTATAGTGGCATTCATATAAGTAATGATTTATAATTAAGATATGAAAGCATTATTTTCCATTGTATTCTTTATTCCGTTAGCATTTTTGTTACTTGGTTCATCACATAACGCTCCTGAGAAGGAAAACAATCTGAACATCACCAAGGCTGTGGTGAAGATACCTAGGGACAATTTACCAGAAGTGAAGCATCCAGTTGTTATACAGATCGAACATCAAGGGTTTCCTTTTGATATAAGCGGAAACTTTCCATATGTTGTTATGGTTGACAACAGAGTGTATAGGTGCAACAAGGATGATGTCAAGCTGTTCTTAGAGAAGATTGTAACAGACAAGCCGTTTGTCCCTGGTCGTGTTCAGGGATTGAATTAATCACTCACCGCGTTCCGGTAAGCCTTCACCTCTTCTGTAATCATTTTCTGACTGACTGAACAAGTCAGCATCCGGATCTTCTTCTTCCATTGGCGGAAACTTTATATACTCAAGGAAATGACCATCAGCCAATCCAACAATCACGTCACCTAGATCGTGCTCAATCACGCCTCCCATACCATCTCCATCAGATCCATATGATTTAAACTCGTCAGAAGGTTCCAGTACAAAAAACGAACCCTCACGACTTGGCCGAAACAACTTGTCCAAGCCCATGGGCAATTGCTCTAATGCTTGTCTCATCTGTTGTTCACTATCGAAAGCACCATCTTTAGGTCCTCTGTATACATACTCTCTACCATAATCATCGAGCTCCTTTTGTTCAGGAGGTCTGTTGAGTTTCAAACTTGAAGATTTACTTGGTTGAGGTCTTCTGCTAGGATTTTCATTCGCGAAGTCCATGTGTTCGTCCTCAATACCTTCATTGTTGGTCATGTATGCTTCCCAAATTAGTTGCACGTCTTTGTTACTGCTCATATACTTACTTATCATGTACAACCTATGTTGCATCAGTTTATCACTAAAAAAGTTTGGATTCAATCATCGTGTGGCAATGGCATAAGTAACTATATGTATTATGATTTATTTAATGGTGATGCTGACGGTATGATCAGCACTCATATGTACCGGACTTTCATGCCTAAGGATTCTATCAAGTTCACGGGCATGAAGAGAGACATCAAGTTGCTTAGACATGTCACCAAAGCTCATGACAGTATCATAACTGTATTTGATGTGTCTCTCGCGAGTAACGACGATTACGTGGAGAAGATTTTGCAGAATAATAATAATATCAGGTGGTTTGATCATCACGACCCAGGAGAGACTGACTTTGGAGATAGATTGATGGCTAAGATTGATCCTGATCCGGATTGTTGTACTGCTATACTGGTTGATAAACATCTAGATGGATTGTACCGACCGTGGACAATCGCTGCAGCGTTTGGTGACAACTTGCATAAGCAAGCAGAGGAGATGAACCCAAACATGTCTCAAGAGAGAATGGACACATTGCGTACCATAGGTGAGACGTTGAATTATAGTGGTTATGGTAATACTGAGGATGACTTGTTAGCACAACCTATAGACATATATGAGGACATGGCTCAATATCGTAATCCGTTCAATTACTTCAGAAGAAGCAGATTGTTTCACTCCATACATGATCAAATGTTAGCAGACAAAGAGCAGTTGTCTCGATCCGCAGTGTTGTTTGATGAAGAATTCGGCATGGTGGTACAATTGCCTAGTTCTGTAGCTAGTTCACGATACAGTGGTATATATAGCAACGACCTGGCCATGAGTGATCCAGACAAAGCGTTTGCTATAGTAACTGCAAACGGAGAAGACTTCAAGGTTAGTATCAGAGCTCCAATCAACAGACCAACTGGTGCAGTCACGTTAGCTAATCAATTTCCAACAGGTGGAGGAAGAGAGAAGGCTGCTGGCATAAATGTACTACCTCAAGACAAAATACATGAGTTTTATAGTGGTTTTAGTGATATTTTTAATGTATAACAATTAGTTGCTATTTCTCTGTATTTATGTTATAATTATATATATGGACGAACTCAACAGAAGACAATTTGTAACACAACTAGCAAAAACGTGCCTGGGTGTGGGTATGTTACCTCTCACGCAGAACTACATGCATGCTGATCAACTGAAAACATCACGTGTCATGGCCAAAGCGCAACATGTGATATACTTGAACATGAGTGGAGCCATGAGCCATGTGGACACATTTGATCCAAAACCAGGCACAACCAGTCAAGGACCTGTACAACCAATACAATCAAGCGCGGATGATATACAACTGTCTGAGTACTTACCGAACATAGCATCACAAATGCATAACGCAGCACTGATCAGATCTGTCAAATCAAGTCAAGGTGCACATGAACAAGCCAGTTACTTGATGCACACCAGTTATCAAAAGAGAGGCACAATCTCGCACCCCACATTCGGCAGCTGGGTGAGCAAATTAAAGGGTAGTAAAAACACAACAATTCCCAACCACGTGAAGATCGGAGGAGGTCCTGGGCATGCTGGTTATCTAGAAGCCAAGCACGGGCCAGTACCAATTGGCAATCCAAAAGCTGGTCTGGCCAACAGCAAGCTGGCTGAATACTTAGGTACCAGTCGATTCGACCGCCGGCTCATGGTGTCATCTGCAATGAACAAGACTTTCACGGAGAGTTACCCGCAAAAGAAAGTGAGAGCATACACTGATCTATACAAAGATGCGGTCAAGTTGATGAGAAGTACCGATTTGTTAGCGTTTGATATAGAATCTGAACCAGAGAGCATGCACGAGTTGTATGGTGATAGTAATTTTGGTCAAGGTTGCCTGCTAGCCAGACGATTGATCGAGCATGGTGTGCGTTATGTGGAGGTGACCAGAGGAGGTTGGGACACACATGATGATAATTTTGAAAGAGTCGCGGACAATTGCCTGGATGTTGACAATGCCGTTGGCGCGTTGCTCAGAGACCTGGACAGAAGAGGGTTGCTGAGCACCACGCTCGTGGTGATGACTTCTGAATTTGGTCGCACTCCGGATATCAATCCCAGAGACGGTAGAGACCATTGGCCTAATGCATTCAGTGCCATGTTCGCTGGAGCTGGTATCAAAGGAGGTACATTGTATGGTAGTAGTGATGAGTTAGGCAAACGAGTTGCCGAGCATCCAACCAAACCAGAAGACCTGAATGCTACAATAGCACATTTAATGGGTATGTCCACTCTGGATATTCATTACTCACCTAGTGGCAGACCCTTCAAGGTGGCTCATGAGGGTACACCTGTTATGGATATAATCAATTGAGAGAGCAATATTTAAAGCTCACAGAGATGTGGCAGAATGCTCAGTACAATGAAGTTGGTAGATATATCAACAATGCCGGTTGGTTACCTAGAGAGATGGCTGAGTTTTGTGCATACTTCTGTAAATACCTGGGAACAAATCAGTTAAATATTCTTTATAAGTTCATTTAAGGTTATAAATACTGTATATGAAACCTGATGAAATTTACTTACGATATCAAGCGTATCAACATCTATTAACAGAAGGGTACACTTCTGAAGATGCTAGAGAGATGATATCAGAAGGGAAGTGGGATAGAGCTAAGGCTTTAGGAGCTCTAGCTCTAGGAAGCACCGGATTGTTAGGTGGTAATGCTGCTCACGCTTCTAGTGCGATGGACAGAGACGCTGATCTTCAGATGGCTCAATCGATTGAAGACAAGGGCAGGGGAATCAATTGGGGTAAGAAGAACATCAGAACCGGAAAGAAGGACATGCTTCCTAGTGGTGGTAGTATAATTTTCACTGGATCTGATTTTGGTATGACTCATGATGAGTATCTGGAGTTGATAGATCAATACAAAAGATCGTTGTCACAATTTAATGGTTTCCGAGATATGATAAAGATGGCATCAGAGGATGCACAAAATGCTAGTATTGAGGATCACGTCAAGAGAGCTCATGTAAAAGGTATTTTCAAGGGAATGGAAATAGAGGATGCAATGGAACGCGCAGGTGTTTTAGATAAGAATCTAAGTGAGTTGTCTGGTATGATGGAGAAGACAATCAAGGAGATGATACAATTCCTCACTAGTTTGGACCGTGCTGGTTATATTGACTGGAGCAAATAAACTAACGGGAATACTATATTAATTCATTTGGACTGATAAATAATAATATGAAAGACAAAGATGCATTACTTTTATGGGAATCTTATTTAGAGAGTACAAAACCGGACTTCGCTGACATTGACAAAGATGGAGACAAAAAGGAGTCCATGAAGAAGGCCGCTAAAGACAAAGAAGAGGATACAGAGACTGTTGAAGAAACTGATCATAGTAATTTAAGAGCAGCTAGAACTGATAAAGAGAATGAGGAAGCTGACAAAGAGGAAGCTGACAAAAAGAAGGATGACGATGGAGAAGATGTAGTTGAGGAAGCAGCAATGCCTGAGGATGATGTTTTCAGTGCTATTGAGATGGCTGAAGGTGGAGATTACAGAGGTGCTATTGAAACAGCAGTATCTGCTATTGCTAACCACATGTTAAATGATATCGAGAATACTGGGAACGGTCCATTGGATGAAGCTGAGACAGCTGATGTATGGAACATCAAGGATGGTATCAAACTTGCAATGGAAGATTTATTCGGAGGAGCTAATGCAGAAGCATACGAGGCATTAACTAAAAATTTACGTAACGCTTTTCATAAGAGTAGCAACGAACCAGCTATCGATGAGTACCAGCCAAGTCCTGAACAGGATTTAGGTTATTAATAAAGCAGAATGACTCTAAGAGAGTTGATCCACTTTGTAATGGATCGCGGCAAGTCCACACACACCATAGGTTACATACACACATTTGATCCCAGGTGGAAGGAACGACCAATAGATGATGTGTTTCACAAGTACACCAATGCATTGAGAGAACTTCTAGAATTGTCAGGTGGTGACGAGCTTGAGGGTCATTCTATAGTTGTAGAAGGCAATGTACAAGATGGAGAGGAATTCACAGATGTGTACATAGGCAATGATGATGACAAGTGGAGCACCAGTTTTGTAGATTGGAATGAGTTGATAGACCTGCCAGTTGTAGACATGACCAGTGTGGAGCTAACTGAGATGCTGGCTCATGTGTTGTATGATATTACGTTTTACGGATTCACTAGAAAAAGTGTGATGGACAGTGCTGAGAGTCTACATGAAGTGATAAAAGAGGACACAATATTCTATGATCTTAGCAGCTTCACTGGTGATATCGATGTAGAGTAGTTGCACTTCACACAGATTGTCTTTATAATTGTTATATGAAGTACAATCCAAAGCAACGCAGAAAGCTCCGAGCCACAAAAGCATACAATAACAACACCTTTCTCAACAGCCGGGAAGCTAGAAGTCTTCGTATACAGTGTGAGATGATTGAGCCTGGTATTCGATTGAAGCGGCTGGGTGTTGATCACATGATAACATTTTTCGGAAGTGCCAGACCAAAAGAAGATGACCAGAATTATATAGATGCAAGGAATCTAGCGAGGATGTTAGGAGAGGTTGAAGGAGCAACAGGAGACGTTGGTATTAGCTCTGGTGGTGGACCTGGCATCATGGAGGCAGTTAACAGAGGAGCAAGAGAGGGAGGCGCCAAGAGCATAGGCATGGGCATAAGTCTGCCATTCGAGCAAAGAAACAACCAGTATGTCAGCAGTGATTTAGATTTTGAGTTTCATTACTTCTTTACAAGGAAATACTGGTGTGTTTATCTGACCAAAGCGTATGTTATAATGCCTGGTGGTGTTGGCACGTTGGATGAGATGTTTGAGATTTTAACTTTGATACAAACTCAGAAAATGCCCGCGGTACCTATTGTGTTGTTCAATAGTGATTTCTGGAACAGAGTAGTTAACTTTGATACTATGATCGAATACGGTACAATCTCACCAGAAGATGTGAATCTATTTAAAATTACTGATGATTATGATGAAGCTGTTAGTTATATCAGTGATAATATTAACTTGGCACCTAAATAGTTATATGAAATCAAGTAAAGGAGAGCCAATCGTACTCATCAATCTTCTTTTCATAGTAGCTATCATGATATGGGCAGCAGTGTATTATGTCAATCATGTTCAAGAGTTGAGAGAGGTGATCGACGTTCAGGATGAAGCGATTCAAATGCAACGCGTTGAAATCGACATGTTGAATCGAGTCTTTCTACCAGGATTACCATACACTCCGGGAAACACAAACCCGTTGTATAGACCTAATTACAATACTGGTGACAACTCTAATGCTAATATGAACAATGAGTAGAAAGATAGAACGTGAACCACGACCAGACATATATCGTCTGATATATAGACCTGGGAAGTGGACCACAAAAGGAGAGAGATTTTTTAATACATTCACTGCCGGAGAGGCATTAGATGATTTGTACCATGCATTCAAGACAGGTAAAGTCAATGCACCGTGCTTGACATTAGTAACAATAGATGTATGGAACCCGTACTCAAACAAATGGGAATGCCGGCAGATTGAAGCTATTCAAGAGACAACTATCAAGCCACCTCAAATGACTATCAAAGGTAGATCTATATACATATGCAATGAAGAAGAAGGACCAACGGGTAATTAGTGCAATAAGGCATGATTTGCTGAGTGAGCTCCATCGCCATGAAGATATACTGATCAAATCTCTCGAGATACAAGTGAGCAAGTTGGAGTTCTCTGCTTTTAAATACAAGGAGCAAGAGGTGTATGATGATCTGCTGGACATGAAGAGAGCATTAAATATACTCAAGTGTTACTTCGAGGTTACTCACACTGACGATTGTTAGTCTGTGTTAAACCTTACCAGTTGCTGGGACTATCTCAACATCAGCAGAGTCATTACGACCAGGAGGAGTCTTATCATTGTTTGCTTTTCCTATGTCACGAACACTATCATTAGTATCCATTAAATGCATAGCTGCATTCTTGAATAAATGACTGTGATCTTTGGCGACAACATGATCAACATTACTATCACTGATCAACGTTAGTGTTGCACCAGTCCAATGAGGGTGATTGTCACTAGCATCGGCACTATCAACATGCTTTCCACCATGAAGCTCACAATCGAAATGCAAACCTCTTAACAATTTACTATACAGCTTAACCAGTTCTGTTTCATGTATCTCTACAGGAGCTGTGATATGCTGACAAGTTAGCTCTCCTTCAACGTGAAGACCTCCTCCCACTATGACATTCTGGCTCACTCCTAAGTTACTATCAACCATCACCTGACCTCTGTCACGTTGCCGGATTGATATGATGTCACTCACTATGTTGAGTCTCTTGCCACCATCTATATTGACTTCATTCTGACTGCCTATATTGACTTGATCTCCTGCTACGTTAATTTGAGTGCCTCCGATCTCAACTCTGCCTAAAGTCTTGATAGCTATACCACCGGCACCAACATGAACATTCCATCTGTTGGTAACATTGAGAGAATAACTACCACCAGGTAGATCATCCACATGTACTGGTTCTATCAAAGGAGATGGTTTTTGACTGGCCAACACACCTTCTTTGTGGATGATCATGCTGTCACGATACATCTTACCAACAGGATCAGTTCTGATACTAGGAAAGTCATTCATCACCATTCCTATATTTTCTATCTTGTGTTTAGCTACATTTATAATCTCACAACCTCCTAATCCTAACATGCTTTCAATTGGAGCGAGTTTTTCAGTTGTGATTTTGAGTAACTTTTCAAAATTCTTATCACTTTTTTTCTCCTCAACCTTCCATGTACCTTCCATTGTGCTAGGACTAAGACCACTACCATTACAAACCGGGCATGTCTCACCAAATATTTTACCCTGTCCACCACCGTGAGATTGAGAGCTTTGGTATCCTTCATTCTTGAATTTGTATTGTATAGCATTAGGAGATGACGGTACACCTAGATCACTACGACCAATTGGATTGAAAAATCCTTGCTGGTTGTTACCTGTAGCAGCCGATGATGCACCATTACCACCACCCCAGCTGGTGTCAGTCAATCCTGTATATCGAAATTGATTACGTAAGCTCCAGTACTTTATACGGTCATCATCATTACACACAGGACAAGGCAAGAATGTACCGGTTTGGGTTGATTCTAACACACCGTTAGACCAACTAGGGCCGTTTATTCTTTGTATCTCGAACAATGCCTTCACTTCAGCTAGAGATCTCATCTCATCTCTCCATTGTAAGTGATAATTATAATTCTGATATCCTATTTTCTTGTAACTGTCTCCTCTGACTATATAATCTAAATCCCGTTCAGTGTATATGTTACGAAAGCCTTTGACTGTGTCATAATAATCTTCTTGAATCAATCGCTGACTGTTACGTGTCGCGAATTCTATGTTGGTATGATTGTTGAACTCAATAAACGATCCACTGAAGTGAGTCATTTTTAACACTTCCTTGTTGTCTGTGTTGACGAACTCTAATGCACCACCTTTCTGATTTATCACGTATTTGTTACGATACGTCTCAGTGTTGTTGTCGAACATCTTCTCTTCCTTGTTGCTTATGTTCTCATATGTACCTGGGTAATCAGATCCATGTTCATCATTACAGTCATATATACCCTTCCAATCCTCCTCACCATGCATCACACCAAACACAACTGGTTGCATGTGATCGCCATCCTGAAAGAACACCCACACATGGCTACCTACATTAGGTATGCTGAAGCTACCTTTGGCTAAATTACTATACGTGTTAGGTCTGTAGTTGTGTGCATATTTGTTAGGGCGATTCACGCCGTTGGCTCTGTCACCAGGTTCTAGTTCAGAAAACAGATCAGCATCAATATCATCAGGATTTTCTGTGTTAGTGAATGCATCCTTGGTCCATGTAGGATGAGACTCATACACCTTGCCAGGGCTCTCACCTATATGCTCATCATTAAGCTTGTACTTCTTCTCCACATCTGTCTGATGTTTGTGAGGTTGTATAGTCTCATTTCGATTACTGTCGCTTATCGTACCAATTTGCTGGTGAGCGTTATACTTACCGCTACCGGAAGCACCTATCAATGGCATGCTGTTCTCAGCCCATGGTAACACAGTCTTAAGCTCTGGTAAAATTTTCTCCAGATCACTCTGTATATTTTTACCTAAAAATCTGAAACTCTTGTCAGACAGCTCTGAAAACCAGTCCTGGTAAACATTAGCTTGTATGTGTGGTACATACACTTTTACGCGACCTCGGAAATCCGGATCGTTGTTCTGGATAACTATACCCAAGTACATTCCTGTGTATTCATTCATATCAAAGATTAAAAGCTGCCATCAACATAGGATCAAAATCACCATTTCTCCCTACATAATCTAAACTTTCTATAGTTACCGGGTCTTCATAGTTAATTATAGCCCTTAACATGAATTCATGAGGGAAATATGACTTGTTCATGTTTGAGCTGAAGTTAGGTATTGATACGAAGATTGTATTATCGGGTTCCCACTCAACTTGCGCGACCTTAGCATAATCCTTTCCCCATCCGGACTCTTTGTTTATTAAAGCGTTTTTCTTGCATAATTCAGAGAACACCGGTGTAAATATTTTCCACCACCAAGCAAGTCTAGAAGTTGAGAAATTACTAAACACTCCAATGTCATCTGTTCCGGTGCCGTGTTGCACGTTCTCGTATCCTTTGATCTTGGGTAACCCGCCGTTCAAGTTTATATCTTCCGGTATTTCGAACTCATCATTCCATATCCGGAAGAATTGCTCCATTCGCTCCGTTCCGGTTGTTCGGATTGCATTATCGTATGACCATACCCTTGACCTACCTCCAAATGTATTAGGATGTTTATTCCGGAGAATAGTACGATATGAATCACCAACCAAGACATCTCTGCTCGCTGGTTCATCGCTAGAGATGTCACCACATCCATTATTCTTCCATAGATCTATTGTCATCGTCATCAGCTTGCGATACGCCATGACACGGACTGTGTCACCTAGAATCCTTTGCGCTGAAATTGTTGGTGGGTTAGGGAATCTTTTGGGATATGCTATGTGGTTGAGTATCGCGTTAGTCTCGGCTTGAATATCCCGAAGGTTACTAAGCATGATTCCATGCAGAAATATCATGTATTCTAGATAATGCCATTTCTCTGTTAACGGGCATCGCTCTACCTTCTTACTCACAGTAGTCACACTGTCTGCTTGAGTCACTGTTTGTACTGTTCTGACTTCCTTGTTTATTGTGACAGATGTCTTGACAGTCTCTTGTTTGGTCTCTTCTTTGACTTCAGCTATTATCTTTTCCTTCTGCACCTTGGCAACCTCTGGATCCTTTAACGCAGCCACTCTCTCCTTGGGGGTAAGAGCCTCTGTCTTACTCTTTATCTTGTCATCCATCTTCACACCAACAGCACTAGCTTTGCCAGCAAATTGCTTACCACAATCCTTCTCAAGTGCAGCTGCGCGTGCGGCTACGGCATCTGATGCACCGTTCACTTTTCCTTTCACATTGTTGAGTGTTTCCTCAGGACTGTTAGGTACAAAACTCTTGACCTTGGCAGCTGGATCAAATCCTGTTATCATGTCCTTGAGATTTGATAACCCGGTCACTGCTGCATCAACTCTGCTGGTTATAGATCCGGCTATTCCTTCAATTGCATCTCCAATTTTACCGGCGATCGCATCCGGAGAAAAACTGTTTCCTAATTTCTTGGCGTTTGATGTGATCAAACCGCCGGCTCCCTTGAGAGAGTCTGACAATGTAGATTTGCTCACTGGAGCTTTCAAATCATCTAGACTTTTGCCAGCTGGGAGATTACCTTTGAGCTTGCTAACGTCAAGCTCTGGTACTTCAGGTGGTTTTATCTCGTCACATCCCATATATATTATTTATACAGGAAGCTCTATAGTTACAGCTATCTAACGTAGGTTCTTACTTGTTTTCTAATGTACTGATACGATTCTTAAGATCTTCAATTAATGCTTGTTGCTCTTGAATTGCTTTGGTTAGCACTGGAATGAGCTGAACATATTCCATCTCCAGTTTTGTGTCATCAGATTTAGGTATCATTTCAAGACTATCTTCATCTTCAGGTTGTTCATAACCGTCGATACAATCACCGGTGTCACGGACCGTCTCGGGGATTATCGGTTGAGTTGTTTGAGCTCCGAATCCTAATTTTGTTGTTGATGATGTATCTTCTTTTAAGGTGTATGATATAGGTTTCAATTTCAACACATCACTCAAGCCGTAACTGAAATTCTCGTGGATGTCTTTCAATCTCTCATCTGATGTCTGAGACCCTACTATGCTACCTCCGCCGGCATTAGCAGATGCAAACGAGGTTGCCATTTTCAACGTTTGGTTATCACTGTATATTATATTATTTGTAGTACTGTCCCGGCAAGTTGCTAGCCAGTAACTCCATGCATCAACCGCACCGGAAGGAGGGGATGCTTCTCTGTATAATCCAATTTCACTAACCGCGGCACTGTTTAGATCTTCTACTCTGAAGTAATTCGCTGTGTCGTTGTATTGATATTGCTTGATGGTGTGTCGACCAGCGTTGGGATTTCCGCCGGCATTGACAGTGGTTGTTCCAAACCGGTCGACCGTCATGACTGTGTTCAAGGATTGAGTATCACCGGCTGCGGATGCAATTGTTGGGGATGCGCTGAATGTAAACTGCCCTTGAAGCAAACCTATTGCTGAAGGGTATCCAACTCCGTATGCTCGATTCGTTCCATCTGAGTGACTGTAATAGTTACTCTGAAGGTACAATTGGTCGTAAACTGCAGACTCGTCTGAAACGCACATGAGCGTTGATGACTTACCTACCTTTAAGTTTTTGTAATAAGGATATGGTGCGTTGTGTGGTGCGTTACCAATTCCTACATTACCGAATGAGTCGATACGTAATCGCTCAGCAGCTACGTTACCTCCTTCCGTGACGAAAGCTAAATAACCATCAGCCACACTAGTGTGTGAAGATACAATTCTATTTACAATTCTATCAGCGTTGGTGCTAAAGTCTATAGACGCAAATGTGTTAGCTGCTGTCCCGGAATTCCGGAGGGTGATACATGAGTCTCCTCCTTGACCAAGGGCGGTTGAACTGTATAATGTTGAACTATTTCCACTGATGTCTAGTTTACTTTGAGGAGCTGTTGTGCTCAGTCCTGCATAGCCGTTGGATTTGACTAGAAATTTGAAATTCCCATCTGCGTGGACGCCAAAAACAGACTTGTTGTCTGCATTAGTTGCATCACTCCTGACGAGCAATCCGTTACCGGCAGTACCGCCTGTCCCCTTGTTGTATATTCGTGAAATCCAATCACTATCGACAACATCTTCTACAGTAAGCCTATAATTTGGAGCAGCAGTACCGATACCTACATTGCCTTTTGATTTAACTGTGAATATAGTGCTATTGCTTGTGGAAAGGTCTCCTCTAACGTTAATAAGGTCAATTTCGTCAGCTCTAGTGGATGAATCGATAAACAAGCCGCCAGGTGAATTATTTAACTGAGCGTTTATGCAAAATTTATGAGACGTGACTGCATTGCCAATACCTGCTGTACCGTCACCGTTCATGACCATTATTGGGACGGCATTTGAGTTTCTTATTTGAAGTTGGTTTGAGGAATATACTGGGGTTAAGAAAAAATCTGCCGGATCAGGTGTATTGGCTGTGTTCCTTAAACGTATCTGAGATCTTGTATTATTATTACCCTCGATGTGCAGCGCGCAGTTGGGACTCGTAGTACCAATGCCTACATTATTTCGCTTTGTTATTAATACTGCAGAGCTTAAATCGGAGGCACCTACAAACAAACCAACATGATCACTTGCAGTACCATCCTCGACAATATGCACAGTGGCCGGGGCGCTTCCCCCTCCATTATAAAATTTGCTTGTCGTAACAGTATTTGAAGAGTTAACAACCTCTAAATTCGCATTAGGACTCGTAGTACCAATACCTACATTGCCGGATGAATCAATAACCATTCTCTTATTAGCCGCGGTGGAGGAGGAAGTAGTAGTGTTCGCTGCTGTACCAAAGGTGATTTTTGTAGGACAATTCATACTACCAGTACCCCATCCGATAAATAAATTACTCTCAGTAGCACTTGATGTATGCATCATCATGTTTACTGGTTTAGAAGCATTCGTATACGCTATACCACCTATTCTAGATGATTTAAGAGCGTTATCAGTTACCCCCAAACCGTCATCACTACCTCCTAAAACCATGGTTGAAGTGTCTGCTACATCAAGTTTAAACTTAGGACTCGTAGTACCAATACCTACATTACCACCCAAAAAGATCGCGGACGCATCACTACCTTCTTGATCTACATACAGAGTTGCTGAGGAATCACTATTACTTCTGAGCCAAGTTTGAGCCTCTGATACACGAAGTGTTCCTATGATATCTAATGGGAAACTAGGGCTCGTAGTACCAATACCTACGTTACCACCATCTTTAACAAATATTCCATTACCACCATCATCAAAGAGAGATAACCCGGACGTGTCTCTAGCCTGAACCTTATCAGTATATAGATACTTACCATCATTCAATATTACATTCTCACTAAAATTCCAAGACTGACTTGCGTTAGACCATAATATAGTTTTATCAGTTGTTCCCTTGAGAGTTATACCTCCACCATTCGCAGTAGCGTCAGTAGGTGTGTTGATTGAGCCTATCTCAATATTCTTATCATCAACTGAAAGTGTTGTTGAGTTGATCGTCGTGGTAGTACCATTTACAGTTAATGTACCAGCTACAACAAGATCCTGTGTACCGGTTGACCCAGTTACAGTCAAATCTTTAGTTGTGGTACCATTTGTTACCGATAAGTCTTTAGTTGTGGTCGTGTTCGTTACAGAAGCGTTGTCTGTTACTGACAAGTCTTTAGTTGTCGTACCATTTGTTACCGACAAGTCTTTAGTTGTGGTCGTGTTCGTTACAGTAGCACTATCAGTTACAGAAAGGTCTTTAGTTGTCGTGGTGTTTGTTACAGTAGCTGAATCTGTTACAGAAAGGTCTTTAGTTGTGGTCGTGTTCGTTACAGTAGCACTATCAGTTACAGAAAGGTCTTTAGTTGTCGTACCATTTGTTACCGACAAGTCTTTAGTTGTGGTCGTGTTCGTTACAGTAGCTGAATCTGTTACAGAAAGGTCTTTAGTTGTGGTCGTGTTCGTTACAGTAGCTGAATCTGTTACAGAAAGGTCTTTAGTTGTCGTACCATTTGTTACCGACAAGTCTTTAGTTGTCGTGGTGTTTGTTACAGAAGCTGAATCTGTTACAGAAAGGTCTTTAGTTGTGGTCGTGTTCGTTACAGTAGCACTATCTGTTACCGATAAGTCTTTAGTTGTCGTACCATTTGTTACAGTAGCACTATCACCAACTGTTAGTGAACCATCAACTGTTGAGCTACCAGTGGCTGATATACCCTGCACGTACAAATCACGCCATTGTTGTGAATTTGAACCTAGGTCATGAGTCTTGTTGGTATTTGGTATGATATTACTATCTACATCGGCGTTAAACACTACGTTATCATTATCACTATCACCGACATTTATATTACCACCAGCTCCAGCACTCAAATAGGCATTACCATCAACTCTAAGATCACCTTTTATATGTACATTATCGTCAAATACCGAACTACCCATAGCACTCACTGTACCACCTAGAGTAATACCCGTGTCAGTTATGATCGCGCGTCTTTCCCCAGTTGTGAAGAATTTCAATTCATCGTTATCATCTCCAGCTATATCCTCAGCTGATACATATGTGTCTTGATCGACATCAATTACTCCACCTAGTGAGCCCCAAGCTGGACCGGCTCCAAATCCTTCAAATTGATCAGTTGTTGTGTTGTATCTAATATAACCTTTGTGCTCTGCAGTTGTTGATGTTGGTCGCTCGGCTGTGGTTCCTTTGGGTATCTTGATAGCATCAACTGTGTTAACATCTATAGATACCGCTGGTGACCATGTGTTAATACCGATGTTATCTGCTCTTAACGTTATGGCTCTCAACATTCCATCGACCTGTAATAATGATTCCACTGCTGGGTACTCTGTACCTATACCGATCTGTGTGGTTGAAATACTTAGTATAGAGGGTGTTCCTTCACCATCTTCAATCCACCGGGTTGCTGCATCTACTCCTGTGTTATTATTACTGACTTGTAACAAGTCTTTATAGCTAGTAGCTATGGTTCTATTCGTCAATGTACTCATACATATATTTATTCTCTGGTTGGGTCTGTTCGTACACTTATGGTGATTTATTAAGTTGCATGTTGAAGCGCGATGTGTTATAATATGAAAATGGATGTATATACAATTCCGGATTTTGTCTCTAAAGAGGAGATAGAAGCGATATACCAACAAACAAGTGTGGGTTTACAACGACCATGGACGTTCTCTGGTGATGTGATTGGACTGGGTGGCAGTAGCCGGAGTGTCCCGGGGATTTGTTTTGACATGACAGATGATATACATGTATATAAATCATGGAACCAACCAATCCGTCCGGAATTGTTCGAACCAGGGTGTGAGCTGGCGTGTGAAATACTTGATTCATTTGAATCAAGAGGATCACCAGTTGGGGTTCATGAGTTGTATCGGTTTCGGTTCAACTACCTGTTTAACAGTCTGGTGGATGGTTA